>Ga0209382_10002226_pt1 | contig 28724 bp, 25 predicted proteins | sample SoiMetdeltSBSDD5_FD_187599 | JGI IMG/M metagenome (GOLD analysis project Ga0209382, IMG submission 187599) | Bulk soil microbial communities from a Populus tree surrounding site in Tennessee, USA - Soil MetaG P. deltoides SBSDD5 (SPAdes) (version 2) | ecosystem: Environmental > Terrestrial >...
AGCGGAAATGTGCAGGACTTTATAGATGCGCTGCAGTTCGCAGAAAATTCGGAAAAGCTGGCCAAGCAAAATTGACAGTGCTTTGTTAAGATTATGAGAAATCAAATCCCCATTGGGAAAAGAAATCTACACGCCGGTAATTTTGTCGTATTAAATTAAGAAAAACGAGGTTTTTGAATCAGTGTAACTGGCTTTAACACTTTGTAGGAACCTAATGGCACCTGATTTGCCATTATTCCTTTAGTTGATTCAAAAAAAAACTTCATAAAGCAGTCAATTTTCTCATAAGCAGTTAGTTTTGGTTACGGCCCCTGTTTCTACAGGGGCTTTATTATTTACTACATTATCTGCAATTGACTACTTTATGAAGCAGGTAGATAAAAGACAAAGTGTTATCTTGAAACGCTGCACAAAATTTTGAAATTCTTTTGAACTTTTTAAGCTCTTAACAACCAAAGGCCTGCGAGAACAGACCCAATAACATCAGCTACAATATCATAACCGTCGAATGTCCGGTTAGGTATGAAATACATCTGTACATATTCCATAATTATCCCTATTGTGATCATTATAGCTGTTGCGGCGACGAAAATAATTTTTAGTTGCCTGGATTCCATGTCGGACATTTCGTAATGCCATCCCCAGAAAAGCACGTTTATGGCGAATAACATAACATGAACTACCTTATCGAGATTCTTAAGCGCGAAAATACCGGTACCGGGTACCATAGAGCCCGGCAAACAGAGCAACAGGATGGTGAGTAGGGTCCAGGAGAGCGGAAAAAATTTTGAGGAAAAAATCCTTCGAAACATTGCCAACATATCAGGCCGGAAGATAATTCAAAAAAACGATGTTTGCTATACCTTGCCCATAACGTAAAGCCTGTCAAGAGATGGGACAGCACTACCACCTTTTTTCTCTAATGTTATGGCGAATGCCTCAGCCTTTTGTATGTTCTTCATTTTGGTCATACCCGCTCCGTCCTTAAGATCAAATATGCCGGCATCAACCGGTTTTCCATCTACTATTGCCCATAGCTGGTATTGCTGGTTTTGGTCCGGCTTAGGCAGCCTGTTAATAGCGAGATATACATCTTTGGTCCTAGTGTCCCAATAGACAGTAGTGGCACTTGCAGGATCAGGAGCGTTGGGAGCGGCAGGCATTTTTACGATATACATTGCCGGATCCTTCATCATATCCATCGTTCTTTCATATTCCAGCAATCTCGCTTCCAGGATTTGGTTATGCGAAGCAAGTTCTGTTTGGGATGCTATCAGCGCCTGGTACTTTTCGTTGTATTCCCGATAACGGTTGAAGAAATAAAAATTGAGCGCTGTGCTCATCAGCAGCAGTATTACCGCCGCAGCGGCCAGGATTCTGGAAAAGTCTTTTCTAACTCCCATCCGCGAACGTGATATGTCGCCGGATCGGTCGTCCGTGCCGGCGATAACAGGTGGAACGGTAGTACCTCCACCTGAAAACGAAGGAGCAGTTTCATGCTCGTCCATTTCAATCTGAGAAAGTATCTTGCTTTTGATATGGGCCGGTGGAGAAATAGTTCCGGGTTGGATGTTGTTTTCAAGTGAAATTTCAAACGCGTCCCTCGCCTCGCGCAATTCAGGATATTCTGCAGCAAGCCGTTCAAACTCTTGCCTTTCCTCCGGATTGGCAAGACCAAGCACGTAGCTTTCGATTATTCCGCTTGATATGTATTCCTGTATGTTCACTTTAAATATTCCCTTAATTGCATCAATGCATTTCTTATCCTCGTTTTTACGGTACCGAGGGGTATATCTTCAATCTCGGCAATTTCTTCATGGGTATATCCCTTGAAATAAGCCAGATCGATCAAAACCCTGTGTTCCTTTTTTAAACGTTCTACAGTTCTTTTCAGACCTATATTGTCAATGTTCACCCAATCAGGTTTTGCCGCAAGGGGCCAATCCTTTTTATCCTGTAATGATTGATTTTTGCGGGTGTTCTGAAAGCCTCGCGAACGGAGGGTATCAATCGAAGCATTCCTGGCGATATTCAACATCCATGTGAATAATCTTCCTTTTACCGGATCATAGCTTTCGATCTTTCTCCATATATTGATGAACACCTCCTGCAGCACATCGTTTGCGACTTCCATATCATTAACCATCTGTGCAATTATAGTATACAACGAAGCCGAATAGTTATCATACAGATAACTAAAAGCCTTACTATCCCTGCTTTTCAGCAATGACACTAATTCACTCTCAGTGTATGTGGTTACTGTACCCAATAGATTTGCCGCAATGCTGCTTCAAGATATGAAAAAAGTTAATGGGTAACCTGTCTCAATATACGTATGCGTGAAGGCTGCGGATTTATTCGCCTGCTACTGCCGCATAGGCGTCGGCATCCATGAGCTCCTGTACGTCTGCAGCATTTTTTACTTTCATTTTTATCATCCACCCGCCGCCATAAGGATCCGAGTTCACCAGTTCAGGAGTGGCCACAAGAGCAGGATTCACTTCAGTAATAGTACCTGCCACGGGCAGGAAAAGATCCGAAACGGTTTTAACCGCCTCAACTGTTCCAAAAACAGATTCCGCCTCAAGCGTCTTACCAACCGTTTCAATTTCCACATAAACGATATCTCCGAGTTCTCTTTGTGCAAATTCTGTAATCCCTATAATCGCTGTGTCGCCCTCAAGCTTTATCCATTCGTGATCTTTTGTGTACTTCAGATTCTTCGGAAAATTCATGTTGTGGTTTTTTGGTCGTGCAAGATTACAAAATATTATGTGTCTCAAAATAAAGCAGCGTGTGATCTTTCAAAAAGTTTTCCTGCTCTATCATATTCATTACCGGCAAAGCCTTAAGCTGTTTGAAATGTGGCCAGCCGTCATCATCATAACGCTCTATTTCATAGTAGCCGCTTTGCGACAACAATGTACATACTGCAACATGCATCAGGTCCTGCTTCTGTTCTTTTGTGAACTTCGTTCTTACATGGCCGAACTCTTGTATGCCAATGAGAAATAGTATGGCTTCCATGTCGGGCTTCTTTCCAAACCGCTCAACCAGTTTCGCTTCAAGATTCCACCAGCGCACCTGCAGGTCATCATTTGATTGCATTCTGCGAATTTAGGGAGAAGGCAGAGGGCAGAGGGCAGTTTAACTTTAATTTTTCTGCCTTCTCCCTTCTGCCTTCTGCCATATCTTTGCCGCCATGTTACAAATTAATTTTATAAGGCAAAATCCGGCGCTCGTAAAAGAAAGGCTTGCTGTAAAATATTTTGCTGAAACTGATCTTGTCGATACGATCATTGCCCTCGATGATGAAAAAAGAAAGCTGCAGGTTGAAACTGAAAACATACAATCACGTGCAAACGCTATTTCTAAGGAGATAGGCCAGTTGTTTGCGAAGGGACAAAAAGATGAAGCTGCAGCAAAAAAGCAGGAAGCTGAATCGCTTAATGCATCTGTTAAACCAATAAAAGAAAAACTTGCTGAAATAGAAAAGCAGTTAAACGACGAACTCGTAAAACTTCCAAATCTGCCTTCCGATAAAGTACCAAAGGGTAAAACGCCCGCGGAAAATGAAACAGTAAAAGAAGCCGGGAACAAACCAGCACTCGCAGCAGGCGCATTGCCGCATTGGGACCTTGCAAAAAAATACAGTCTTATCGATTTCGAGCTCGGCAATAAAGTAACAGGCAGCGGCTTTCCCTTCTACATAGGCAAGGGTGCAAAATACCAGCGCGCACTGATTCAATATTTCCTCGACTTCAATATATCTGCCGGCTATACGGAATACCTGCCACCTTTCATGGTGAACCAGGAGTCAGCATACGGCACAGGTCAACTGCCCGACAAAGAAGGACAGATGTATCATGTTACCGGAGATGATTTTTACCTTATACCCACCGCAGAGGTTCCTGTTACAAATATTTACAGGAACGACATACTTAAAGAATCCGAATTGCCGGTAAGATTAACTGCATATACGCCATGTTTCAGAAGGGAGGCAGGGAGCTATGGCAAAGACGTGAGAGGACTTAACCGTTTGCACCAGTTTGATAAAGTTGAATTAGTTCAGCTTGTTGACCCTGAAAAAAGCTATCAGGCGCTGGATGAAATGGTTGCACATGTTGAAAAGCTGGTACAGTCGCTTGAACTTCCTTACAGGATTTTAAGACTATGCGGCGGCGACATGAGCTTTGCATCTGCACTAACATACGACTTCGAAGTATTCAGTGCCGCACAGGAAAAATGGCTGGAAGTTAGCTCAGTTTCGAACTTTGAAAGTTTCCAGACAAACAGGATGAAGATCCGCTACAAAGGAGCCAGTGGCAAATCACAGTTGGTTCATTCACTTAATGGAAGCTCATTGGCTCTGCCAAGGATACTTGCAGCCCTGCTCGAAAACAACCAAACGCCTGATGGTATTAAAGTGCCGATGACAATTCAACCTTATTTTGGAAGCGGCGTAATCAATTAATTACCTGACGAGCGTAACGGTCCCTCTTTTGAAATGAGCTGCGCCCGTAAGATCGGTACCTTTTATAAGCCATACATATGTACCTGGAGGCTGGTTCACTCCGCCAACTTTACCATCCCACCCACGTAATATTTCGGTAGAGGAGTAGATAAGCTGACCATACCTGTTATATACCTGGAAGAGATCGACCGACCTCATACCAACAGCAATAAATTTAAACTGATCGTTTTTACCGTCATTATTCGGGGAAAACGCAGACGGCACATACAATTCCGGACCTTTAAACACTTTGAACCTGACCGTATCGCTCGTTGCACAACCGATGACGGTGGAAGCCGTCAAAATATACTCAGCATCGTGATCGAGCGTAACAACAGGATCCGGAATGTTATCTGCACTCAATCCCGAAGAAGGCGTCCACTTATAAAATTGTCCGCCGCTTCCAAACAGTTGTATGGGCTGGCCGATCGCGAATATCGTGTCGCTGCCTGCATTTGCAGCGGTTTTGTAAACTTTCGCCGGCTTTGATACTGTTGAAGCAGCACACCCGTCTTCAGAATACGCCGTCAGTTGTATGTTAAAGTCACCGCCGTCGGTGTAAACATAATTCAATTGTGAGGTAAGATTATTCCGAATGGTGCCGTTACCCATATCCCAGGACCACCTGCTGATACCGACGGCTGGATTCATATTAATTCCTGTTAGAACAGCGGGCTGCCCAAAACAAACATCAGTTACATCAAAGTCAACCGAAGGCTGCGGATATGATGTGACCGTTCCATTTGTTGTTTGTGAAACGCAACCTTCGAGAGTTTGAACTGTCAGGCTGATGTTATTAATGCCTGTCAGCGTAAGTGGAGGCGGATGTTGCTGGGAATAATTATTCCCTGCGATGGTCCAGTTCCATTTATTGATTGTACCAAACTCAACATAGGATGAATCTTCGAAACTCACTGGTATTCCCTCGCATACCGGCGTGGGATATGAATATTTTACGAATGGTTCAGAGCCCATCACTATGCGGTGCATAAACGTATCGGAAACGCATCCGTTGTTACCAAGTATAGAAAGTTTAACATCATAGTTTCCCGGAGCGGGGAATACATGCGGAGGTGGAGACGACTCGTTGAAAGTTGTGCCGTCGCCAAAATCCCAGAACCATTTTTCAATGGTTCCAAAAGATGAGGAGCTATCTATAAAAGTAATTGGCTCAGGATAACAGCTGGTTTGACTTACACGTAAAGAAAATCCAGCGTTTAGGGACGTACATATTTTTTGTAAATTTTTAGATCCGCCGGTTGCAGCGGTAAACCCCCAGAACACCATCGGATTGCCGCTGAATATATCGGCTACCATATCGATTGTTGCCTGCACCCGGTCTATTCCGTCGATCTGCGTTTTAATTTGTTTTGCAGAGGGGTCCCAGCTTATTCGCAAAGTATGCCACTGGCAGTCTTCGATGTTGCCGCCAGATTGCAATGCAGGCACCGGTTGTGCGACGTCTGTTGTGGGCGAGTGATCTATCAGGCCGTTCTTATGAATAGCGATATGATCATAAACCGGGTCATTGTCTTCGTAATTCTGCCACGTGTCAACCAATACGCCAATAGATGGGCTAACTCCGTCGTAACCGAGACCGCCTCCCTGTGCGCCAATGCTGGTGCTTATAGGTTGAAGAACGAATGCAATGCCGTCGGCGCCATCGCCGTCTGCACATCCCAGGTAAATGTTGAATTTGTAGTCGAATGGCTCATTCAGGCTGATCTTATTGATGTTCCACATAGAGCCCGATTGCCAAAGTTGATCAGGCGTTAAGGTGTAGCAGTTACAGGTTTCCTGGAACGCGTTTCCGTTAACATGATATGGATGATCGGCCTGTGAGAAAGCCAGCGAAGAATTCAACTGGATCAATAAAGCGAATAGCCACCTGTTGATCCATTTCATTGCTGGTTTTTAGCGCCTGAAGATTACCAACCTTGTTTGGCGATACCGGCCTTGATAGCATCAAGCGCCTTCTGTTCGCCCAGGAGAGTTGTAAGCTTATTACCCTTACCGTCAGTTCCCTGTGCCATATAAGCACCTTTTGCTGTCTTTGTTATTACCGCATCTTTGATAGGTACATTCTTCTCTTTCGTCTTAACGTTATACGCTGTAAGTGTAACTTCCGCCATAAATATGAAAGTTTTTAAGGTCAGTAAATGATTTGTGCCTTTGTCAGTAAGGCTAAAAAACGGTTTTAAAGATAGCCCTAAATATCCAATTTCGCGTATTTGGCGTGGGATTCAATAAATTCCCTGCGGGGTGCCACTTCGTCACCCATCAGCATACTAAATACCCGGTCGGCCTCTGCCGCACTGTCAATACTTACTTGTTTAAGTGTTCTTGTCTCAGGGTTCATTGTAGTTTCCCAAAGCTGTTCGCTATTCATTTCGCCTAAACCTTTATACCGCTGGATATTAACAGAATCTTCTTTTCCATTAGCGAATTTTTCCACAAGCATCTTGCGCTGCTCTTCTGTCCATGCATATGCCTGATCTTTCCCTTTTTTAACCAGGTAAAGAGGTGGCTGTGCGATGTAAACATAACCCTGCTCTACCAGCTCCTTCATATATCTGTATATGAATGTGAGGATGAGCGTGGCTATATGACTTCCATCAACGTCGGCATCCGTCATGATGATAAGCTTATGATATCTGAGCTTGTTTAAATTGAGCGCTTTGGGATCATCGGGCGTACCTACAGTGACTCCCAAAGCCGTATACATGTTTCTGATCTCTTCATTCTCATATATCTTATGCTCCATCGCCTTCTCGACGTTGAGAATCTTACCTCTTAATGGCAATATTGCCTGAAAGCTTCTGTCACGACCCTGCTTCGCTGTGCCACCTGCAGAGTCACCCTCAACTAGATAAAGCTCGCAACGTTCAGGGTCTCTCTCAGAACAGTCCGCAAGTTTGCCAGGAAGTCCACCACCACTGAGCACACTCTTTCGTTGCACAAGTTCTCTTGCTTTGCGCGCTGCAGCTCTCGCCTGCGCAGCAAGAATAACCTTCTGAATTATATTTTTCGCTTCTCTTGGATTTTCTTCCAGATAGGCTTCCAGTACTCTTGACACGGTACTGTCTACCACTCCCATCACCTCGCTGTTACCGAGCTTGGTTTTTGTTTGCCCCTCGAACTGCGGTTCAGGAACCTTTACAGAGATGATGCTGCTGAGACCTTCACGAAAATCGTCGCCTTCTATTTCAACCCTGGCTTTCTCAAACAACCCCTGCTTATCACCATAACTTTTGAAAACTCTGGTAAGTGCCCTTCTGAAGCCGGATACATGTGTTCCGCCTTCTATGGTGTTGATGTTATTTACGTATGAGTATATGTGTTCGTAGTAACTGTCGTTGTAAGATAGCGCCACTTCCACCATTACGTTGGTGTTGTCGTCCTTTCCTTCCACAAATATCACTTTCGGCAGAAGCGGATTTCTTCCTCCGTTTTTATCAAGCATTTCAACGAACTCGACAATACCACCTTCGCTGAAAAACTGTTTCGAATAAACATTCCCCTCTTCATCTTTCTCACGCAGATCCTTAAGCTCAATGGTAATTCCCTTGTTTAGGTAGGAAAGCTCTCTTAACCTGCTCTCGAGAATATCTTTCTTGTAAACAGACGCCGTAAATATCGCGGAGTCGGCCCAGAAATGAACCAGCGTTCCTGTTTTATCCGTTTTGCCAATTTCTCTTACAGGATATTTTGGAATTCCTATGCTATATTCCTGTTCAAAAATTTTTCCCTCACGGTACACCGTTACGTGCAGCTTCGAACTTAATGCGTTCACGCAACTCACACCTACGCCGTGCAAACCTCCGGAAACCTTATATGTATTCTTGTCGAATTTACCTCCCGCGTGGAGTACGGTCATCACAACTTCAAGCGCACTGCGCTTTTCCTTAGCGTGCACGCCTGTGGGAATGCCACGTCCGTTATCTTCTACTGAAACCGAATTGTCTTCATGGATCGTTACAACTATATTATTGCAATAACCGGCAAGCGCTTCGTCGATCGAATTATCAACCACTTCATATACGAGGTGATGAAGCCCCTTTTCACTGATATCGCCAATATACATAGCGGGCCGCTTACGTACCGCTTCAAGTCCTTCAAGAACCTGGATGCTGTCAGCGCCATAACCAGTAACGGAGGGGGGTAAAATTTCCTGAATATCTGCGTTCATAGTGGAATGATACACTCTTATTTTTTGTCAAAAATGAGTATCTGCAAAAATACAAAATATAACCCTAAAAGCCTTATTTAACTGCTTATCTTTACTGCATAGTTTTTGTGTATTAATATCATTTTTGAACCGTTTTTTTCACCTTCATTATCCGGGCAATGGAAAGAAACTTTTCGCAGATAACGTTAGACTTTACACCTCCTGAAAATCCAGTTCAGACATCAAATCCCCAGCCGCCAAAACCTGAAAACATAACCATTGAAAGTTCGCCTGAGCCACCCGTTCCAGATGAGCCTGTGGTTACGTTTACACCAGTACAAAAGCCGGCAGGCAGGGGACGAAAATCGCAGAAACTTTATGCGGCAGAGGCCGATCTTGTCAATATCCCCGACGATGAAATACTTTTCCAGAAACAATATTACACTATCGGAGAAGTGTCGCAGATGTTCCAGGTGAATGCCTCGTTGCTTCGCTTCTGGGAATCCGAGTTCGATATAATAAAGCCAAGGAAAAACAGGAAAGGTGACAGGCATTTCCGCCCTGTAGACATTAAGAACCTTCAGCTGATATACGACCTTCTCCGCAGAAGAAAATTAACTATTGATGGTGCGAGGGATTTCATCCGCAATAATAAGAAATCACAGGAACGCTTCGCGATGATTCAATCTTTACAAAAGATAAAAGGGTTTTTGTTGGAGATAAAATCTTCCCTTTAATCACAGAACGTCTTCCTTACTGGCAAGCTTAACATTCATCTCATCCATCAATTGCACTATCCCTAAATTCACGAATTGCCTCAACTCATTAAAATCTGCCACAGGTATCGGCGCAGTAAAAAATTCTATTGTTACAACATACGAGTTCTTTACGATATCTGCCATGAACACGGTATAGTTCTCTATCCTGTCGCGCCTTTGCTGCATAAGATCCTCCAGCCTTAATACAAACTGCCTTATTGTGTCGGGCACCGTATGTGCACTGATCTCCAACTGCACAAATGCCCTTCGCTGCGTTTGAAGCGAAATGTTATCCATGATGCTATCTACCATTTGCTTGTTCGGAACAGTTACATACGACTTTTGTGTTGTTCTCACCCTTGTACTTCGCAATCCTATACGCTCCACGGTGCCTGTTATATTATGCACCTTGATCTGGTCGCCGGTAGAGAATGGCCTGTCGAAAAATATGATGAATGATGCAATGAGATTTTCTATGCTTTCCCTGGTGGCAAGCGCAATCGCCGCGCCCGCAAGGCTCAACCCGGTGATAAGACTTGTGATCTTGAAATTGAAGCCAAACTTCAACACCATCAGTATCCCAAGTATCACCAGAATAACCTTAAAAAAATCCTTAAAGAATACAATCAGCTGATTATCGGTCTGCGATTCTGTGACGTTGGCCTTCTGCTCAAGTATTATAGCAATGAAATCGATGATGCGCAGCAATAGCCAGAAGAATGTTGTGATCATCACTATCATTGCAATGATCTCGATAACCCTGTGCAAACTCACCTTATATATCGAAACATCAAACAGATGCGGGTAATTGAGTTTCTCGAGGGCAACCAGGGTAACAAGGATCACAAAAAAAGTTTCAAGTGGCGGTGTTACAAGGTTAACGAAGCTGCTTCTGTCAACGCCATAAGCTACCCGCTTAACGATCCTGAAAACAAGTGTCGCAATCAGGCGGGAAATATATTGTTTAAGAGAAACAGCAAGCAGAATGATACCCGATATCAGAATATAGGTACCCAGGGTGTTATCCAGGATAATGAAATCAAAAAGTCTTGACACCATACGAATATACCATTATCACTCCATCTCTCAGCAGGTACACCGCACCAGGTCTGATCACAATTTTTTGCGCATCATTCATGAATTCGGGTACCGCAAACTGTTGTAATTCCAGTGTGCCTGCATCGTACCTGTAAAGGTTTGTTCTGTCCCTGCCGAATAATGAATTATTTATAACTGTAAAATCCGACCATCCCGTAAAAGGCATGCGATTTTTAAATCCCCCGTAGTAATCAAACGTATAAACTCCTTTCTGGTCATCATAGAGATATACCAGTTTATCCTGGTCAACGATAACCGACGGCGATGGCGTTGAATCAAATATCTGCCTGAAGTCGTTCGACTGGTCGATCAGCCTCCCATCGTCGCCAATTCTTTTGAGTTTCACGTCGAGCTCGTCGAATATCCAGATATTATTGTCGTACGACTGGCCGATTGCTTTCACCTGCAGCAAATTATGTTTGCGCAGGTCAAGTACCGATCTTTCATTGAGTAGCCTGTCGAGTATTACAATCGTATTGAAATCCCTGAAATGAAGCAGCACCTTTAAAGGATTGCTCACATCCACCGCATACAGCTTTCCGAATTTTCTAACGTTATTGAACACGGCTAGTGAATCGCCATTTGGCCGTAGTTTTCTCAGCTGGCCATTCTGGTAAACGAAATAAAGGTTACCCAGATTATCGACTGTAAAGTCACTTATTCCACCCCGGTAATCCTTAACAAAATGAAATACACTGTCGGCCTGTGGAAAACACCGGGATGATAAAAGAAACGCAATGATTATGAATAACAGTTTCGTCATTGCCGGATGATCTTGTTTTCATTCTCCGGATAACGGGATTTCAGGGTGAGTTGTTGTCCGTCGAACTCCGCATAAGTGAAATATCTTATCCAGTCTCCGAGGTTGATATACCTGCTGCTGTTCAGTTTAAAATCAATAGGTAAATGGCGGTGCCCGAAGATGAGGTAGTCGAAATGCTTTTTCTGTAGGACCTCCTTAGAATATGTGATCAACCATTCATTGTCTTCACCAAGAAATACTTCCTCATGTTTTCCGGTGGCTTCCCTGCTTTTTTTACTGAAGTAATTCGCAAGCCCCATACCCATGTATGGCGGCAACACTCCGAACATCCATTGTGCGAGCCGATTCCTGAAAACTTTTTTAAGCATCTTATAACCCTGGTCGCCAGGGCCAAGCCCATCGCCATGCGCAATAAGAAACTTTTTATTGCTGAATTCAAATTCCTGCGGAGCGAAATATGTTTTAATACTTATTTCCTTTTCGAGGTAATCGTTCATCCACATATCGTGATTACCAACAAAAAAATGAATGGGTATGCCGGCATCGGTAATTTCGGCGAGCTTGCCCAGTAAACGTACATGTCCTTTCGGAACTACCTTTCTGTATTCATACCAGAAGTCGAACATGTCGCCAACTATGAATATCACAGACGCATCATGACTGATTTCATCCAGAAATTGTACGATCTTTTTTTCCCGCTGCAAGCTTGATTCTGCATCAGGCGCGCCAAGATGAAAATCAGAAAGGAAGTAGATCTTTTTCCCGCCGGTCATTTACTTGAGTTCGTTGCTTAATCCTTGTTTCGTTCTACCAAAAAAACATACACTTCTCTCGGCCCATGCACGCCTACAACAAGTGTTTTTTCAATATCCGCGGTGCGGCTCGGCCCAGTAGCGAATGTTACAAGTGAAGGTATCCTGCCCGCATATCTTTCCTTGATCAGCTGTAATCCGTCCCTCACATCGTAAACCAATTGATCGGTAAAAGCTATACAGATATGCACTTCAGCATATACGCTTGTTGTCCGCCCGCTTTTTTGGGCCGAACTCATAATGATGCTTCCGGTGCGAGCCACCAATGCTTCGCATGTTGTAATAGCGGCATCGGCAGTTGCCAGATCAGGGTAGGAAGGTTTCCCAAATAAAGATGAGCTGAAAACGCTTTTCATTTCATCTTCCCTGAAAAATATCTTTTCCCATTTGTTATGTGAGATGATGGTAGATAGTTGCGACTCGAGCTCCTGTGTATCGGCGCAATAAACAAATTTTCCAAGAAGCTTCGAAAACTGTTCACCAAACTCAATTTCAAGTTCCTGCTTTCCGGGCTTGAACACTGTTGAAGTGCCTTCGCTTCCAGGAAATGGAAGAGGCGTTGTTTGTGTCAACGCCTTCCTTATTTTTCTCAGTATGTTTTCTTTTGCATTTGAAACTTGCATCACTGTTGTGTTGCAGGATGATTGGTGATATTGCTATCATAAGGCGGCACGCCTTCGCTTATCGCGCCTTTCTCGTGATGTTCGGAATCACTGTCATCAACATCAAGTGTTTTCTGTTCGCGGAACGGGCGTTTGCCTATCAGCTTTTCAACATCACTCTGGAACAACACTTCCTTAACCAGCAACTCCTCTGCTAACTTTTCAACCTGGCCTCTCTTTTCGCGAAGCAACGCCTTTGTTTTTACATAGGCCTCATCGATCAGTTTTCTTACTTCCTGGTCGATAAGCTTTGAAGTTTCTTCTGAGTATGGTTTTGTAAATGAATTCTCGGCCGCAGGATCGTAAAAGCTAACGTTACCTACCTTTGAATTCATTCCATATACTGTTACCATCGAGTATGCCGTGCGTGTAATCTGCTGCAGGTCATTCTGTGCACCGGTAGATATCTTACCAAAAAATATTTCTTCACTGGCTCTTCCTCCCAGCGTCATACATATCTGATCCATCAGCTGATCGGTATCATACAAATATTGTTCACGTGGTGTGTACTGCGCATAGCCAAGCGCTGCAACGCCTCTTGGAACAATTGTAACCTTCAGCAACGGATAAGCATGTTCGAGATACCAACCGCAAATGGCATGTCCCGCTTCGTGATATGCGATGATCTTCTTTTCTTCCGGAGAAATGATCTTGTTCTTTTTCTCAAGGCCCCCAATTACCCTGTCAACTGCATCCTGAAAGTCTTCCATTTCAACATGCTCCTTGCCTTTTCTGGCGGCGATAAGTGCAGCTTCATTACAAACATTGGCTATGTCGGCTCCGGCAAAACCTGGTGTTTGCTCTGCCAGTTTATGAATATCAACGCGTGTTGAAATCTTGATCGGCTTAAGGTGAACCTTAAAAATATGTTCTCTTCCTTTCAGGTCGGGTTTGTCGATCGATATCTGCCTGTCGAACCTGCCGGGCCTGAGCAACGCAGTATCGAGCACATCGGGCCTGTTTGTTGCCGCCAGCACAATTATTCCGCTTTCCCCGCTGAAGCCATCCATCTCAACGAGCAGCTGGTTGAGGGTGCTTTCCCTTTCGTCGTTGCTCATGATGGCGTTCTTTCCACGTGCACGCCCGATCGCATCTATTTCGTCAATGAATATGATACATGGTGATTTTTCCCGCGCCTGCTTGAAAAGGTCGCGTACGCGGCTCGCTCCAACACCAACAAACAGTTCTACGAAATCGGAACCCGACATCGAGAAGAACGGCACTTGCGCCTCCCCAGCCATAGCTTTTGCAAGAAGCGTTTTACCTGTTCCGGGAGGACCTACAAGTAAGGCACCTTTTGGAATCTTACCTCCGAGGGCGGTATATTTCTTGGGATTTTTAAGGAAGTCGACTATCTCCATCACTTCCACTTTGGCCTCATCGAGGCCGGCCACATCAGAAAAGGTGATGTTCACCTTCGTGCCTTTGTCGAAAAGCGTTGCGCGCGACTTACCGATATTGAAAATTCCTCCGGGTCCGCTACCACCGGCCGCACCTCCGCCCATTTTTCGCATGAGCATGATCCAGATAAGTACGATCACTAACAGTGGCAGCAGGAAGTTCAGCAACGGGCCAAACCACTCGCCTTCCTGTGTTGGACTGTACGGTACTTCCAGACTGGGATTTCTTTCAAAAAACTGAACCAGCCTCTTTTCAAATTCATCTGCCTTGGTGACCCTGAATTCGAAGTGTGGACCTTCCGGTTTCACATTCGGCCACCCCTTAGCGAGCTTGTCCCTGAAATAAGGTTTGTTTAAGCTTTCTTTTTTAATATAAACCCTTACCAGATTTTTATTGGTAACGATAACCAGCTTAGCCACATCACCGGTTTCGAGCATTTTAGTGCGAAACTCCTGTTCTGAATCCAGGGGTTTTGCATCAGGGGTAAAGGATCCGAAAAATTGGAACCCTACCAGAACGGCGAAAATGATTGCCCATATCCAATAGATATTGAATTTGGGGCCTTTCCGGGGTGCATTGCCGTCGCTGTTAGGCCGCAATCTGGGAAAGTTCCTATCATTCTGCCTTGAATCGTCTTGTGCCATATATCTTGCTTCTGCTTGTCTTAATTGTAACAAAAATCTTATTGTATTGTGTGTTCTTCACCCTCGGCATCGTGCCACATTTCCTCGAGCTTGTAAAATTTCCTTGTTTCCGGCTGCATAACGTGTACTACTACATTTACGAAATCAATAAGCACCCACTGGCCACCGTGATGGCCTTCCGTTCTGTATGGAATTTCCTTGACCGTCTTTTTCGTGTGATATTCAACAAAATCTGCAATTGCCTTAACCTGTGTGCTGCTACCAGCCTCACAGATTATGAAAAAATCAGCGACAGCTTCAGGTATTTTTCGCAGATCCAGTGAGATTATGTTTTCCCCCTTTTTTTCCTGGATAGCGTTTATGATGGATTTAAATAACTTCGAATTTCTTGTTAATCTTCCTGCACTTGTCCTCTTACGTCTCGTAGTTAAAATTGACAGTTGTTCCAATAATCAATACATTTTTTGTGAATGAATATATTTGGGGGTCTTAATATTCAAAAATAGTAATTTGTTACCACAAACCTTTGCCAATCATACCCCCATAACGCCTTTTATTGCCATCTCTACTACCGGAAGCACCAACAACTATGCCATGGCAAAGTTGCATGCCGGAATGGTAGAACACGGTACTTGTTTCTTGGCAATTGAACAAACCCACGGGCGTGGTCAAAGAGGAAAACAATGGCATTCGACCCCCGGCGACAACATCACTATGAGCACAACATTAGCCCTCTCCACTGGCGTTTCGGCTAATGTAACCGCTTTCCCTTTTATTTTGTCGGCCTCAATGGCCCTGGGTTGTTATGATTTTATTAAAGATTATGGCTTGCCCGACGTTTCAATAAAATGGCCGAATGATATTTACCTGGGTGACAGAAAGGCAGCGGGTATTTTAATAGAGAATATTTACCGCGGCACAGCCTGGGAATGGGCCGTGATCGGAACCGGAGTAAACCTCAACCAGGACCGTTTTCCTGCCGGAGCAGAAAAAGCAGTTTCGTTAAAAATGATTACCGGTGACCATTATAGCACTTTAAAAATGGGGAGGAGCTTGTTCAGACTTCTGCTTAACAGGTTTGAATGGCTGCAAACAGCATCGGCATCTGAGGTCATGGAAGAATACAATGCCCGTCTGTACCGTATTGGCGAAACTGTAAAGCTTAAAAAAGGCAATGTCACTTTCTCCGCTCGCATAAATCGCGTATCAGAAACCGGTGAACTCATTACCACTGGTGCAACAGAGCAGAGTTTTAATGTAGGTGAAATTGAATTCGTTTAGGATTCAACGCACAAAATTATACGACACTGTTGTTTTATTTCCAGCTTCGTCTTCGGCTGAAATTTTCAGGACATGCGGCCCGGTAAGGCATTTTTCGTCAAATTGATATATGAACGACCGGTTCTTGTCGTTTGTGAACCTCAGCCATTTGCCGTCTAGTTCCGGACGTACATTTTTGACGCTCTGAAGGTTGTCGCGAACGTTAAATGTAATTCTCGTCGCCCGGCTAAGGTCAGCCCAATCAGAAAATGACAATGTAATCTCCGGCGGCACCGTATCGCGTACCAGCTGGAAATTTCCGAAATCGCGGAATTTTGCCGACGCCCATCTCTCCTGCCATTGAACTTTCTGAACAGCTGATTTTCCGCCATTGGTCCATTGCATCACGGTAAATGGCCTGTCTGATTCTGTAAAGGAAAGGTCGGGTGCGATGCGTACAAGGAATGAATCCTGCAGCGGAATGTATGTGGCGCCTATCGTATGAACATCACTTAACACGTCGGGTTCACCGGAAACAGTGTTTTTGTACGAAATATGAACTGAATCGTACAAGCATTTTTCGCCGATAAAAAATTCGCAGTTCTCATTTTCAGAACCTTCAAGCATCAACGGATAAAATATTTTACCTGCGGCCGGAGGCGACAATGGCACTTTAGGATCGAATTGTACCCTCGTTTTAAGCTGAGATTTATTGCCTGCGGCATCCCTTACGACAACTAAAACATCGTAAATGTTACCATCGCTGATATCGATTACGCCTTTGCTGTCACCGTCCGAATAAATCGAACCAAAAAATCCGGGAAGTTCGGATAAATGCTGAAGGTAAGACCCGCTTAGCGTCTTATAACGGTAATCAATATGCGCATTCAGATACCTGGTGTCGTTGTAGCTGATGTTATTCATCGTAAATGATTCCTCTTCAGCATCATTAACATAAAGAGTAGCGCTGTATATACCATTAAGATTCGATGACCCCGTGTGAGCATCAAAAGCCGTTATTGCAAACGACACAAGTGGCGAACCTATCTTAACTACAGATGGCGATGAAATATAATTGCCCGCAGAAGCTTTTGCGGCAGCAATTCTGGGAGTTTGTTCGTACACGCTTCTTGTACGGTCGTATACGGCAAAGCGTAAGATGCGGGGGCGCACATTATCTTTCAGAGGAAGGCCAAAAAGCAAGGGGTTGAGATTCATGTCGTCTTCAGTTCTGCGGATCTCAAAATGAAGGTGCGGCGCCTGCGACCCTCCTGTGTTTCCGCTATATGCAATAAAATCTCCCTGTTTAACGGGCAAAAGATCGGGCCGAACCTGCAGCTCAACTTTCCACGACTCCAGTGCATACTGTTGCTGCTTTACAAATGCATCAATCTTTGCAGCAAAATTATTGAGATGCGCATACAACGTAGTATATCCATTGGGATGTGTGATATAGATCGCGCGGCCGAAACCTCCCGGTTCGATCTTTATCCTTGACACATAACCTTCCGCTGCCGCATAAACCGGAAGATTTTCACGCTGGGCGGTTTTAATATCTATACCCATGTGAAAGTGGTTAGGCCTGAGCTCGCCAAAGTTGCCGCTCAGGCTAATGGGAATATTCAGAGGGTTTCTGAAATATCCTTTGGGATATGACTGCTGTCCAACGGCAAAATAAAATCCATAGAGCAGCAATACGGTTAGCATAGGTCGCATCCGGACAGCATTGATTGCGGTAAAAATACATTGAAATGAAATTTTATCCAGATTTGGGATTAAGAAAAGATTATATGGTTAAAAGGCGATTAAAGTGGTATGATTTTTTCTAATCTGCATACAGCGTTTTATCGTAAATATCTGTCTATATAAAAACTATAATTTCTAATCAGCCGGGCCATGAAACAGTTCAACAATAAGTGGGTTTTGGTGCTCATCATCACGGTGGGTTCGGTTATCAATATTCTAAAGGGTTCCGAAGCACGCAACAAATGGGTTTTTAAAATCAAGAACCGTTTTGAAGAAAAAAGGCAGCTTGCGGAATATAAAAAACTGGCCAGATCCGGCGGAGTTTTACTGGATGATATAGAGCTCGCTTCCTTTCATAAATAATTCCCGAAAATTTATTCCCTTGCTTTACTTTTGCGCAATTTGTTTTTAAAAAACACTTGTGTAAGAGATGCCTAAAGACACTTCGATCAAATCTGTTCTTATTATCGGTTCGGGACCTATTATAATCGGCCAGGCTTGTGAATTCGACTATTCCGGAACCCAGGCAGCCAGGAGTTTACGCGAAGAAGGAATTAAAGTTATCCTCATAAATAGCAACCCTGCAACCATCATGACCGACCCAATGATGGCCGACAAGGTTTATCTGCTGCCTCTCACGGTTGAAAGCATCGAACAGATACTAGAAGAAAATGAAATCGATGCGGTTTTGCCTACAATGGGCGGACAAACAGCACTGAATCTGGCAAAAGAAGCTGAGGACCTGGGATTATGGGAGAAACATAATATAAGGCTAATTGGAGTTGATATCAAAGCGATAGACAAAGCTGAGGACCGCGAAAAGTTTCGCAGGTGGATGATTGAGCTTGGCGTACCTGTAGCCAAGGCAAAAACGGCCAATTCCTACCTGGAAGGAAAGGAATTCGCGCAGGAGATAGGATTCCCACTCGTAATACGGCCTTCATTTACGCTTGGAGGTACCGGCGGCGGTTTTGTTCACGGTAAGGAAGATCTGGATGAGGCCTTGAATCGTGGACTTAACGCATCCCCCATTCATGAAGTCCTGGTTGAGCACGCTGTGTTGGGTTGGAAAGAATTTGAGCTCGAACTGCTGCGCGATGCAAATAATAATGTCGTGATCATATGTACCGTCGAGAATTTCGATCCGATGGGAGTTCATACCGGCGACTCTATAACCGTTGCGCCGGCGATGACGCTTTCAGACACCGCATTTCAGCTGATGAGAAATACTGCGATCAAAATGATGCGCGACCTTGGAAATTTTGCTGGCGGCTGTAATGTTCAGTTTGCACTTAACCCCGACACAGAAGAAATCATAGCGATTGAGATCAACCCGAGGGTAAGCCGCTCATCGGCACTGGCATCGAAGGCTACTGGGTACCCTATCGCCAAGATTGCTGCTAAGCTCGCCATCGGTTATAACCTCGATGAACTCGAAAACCAGATCACCAAAAATACTTCAGCATATTTTGAACCGGCACTGGATTATGTGATCGTTAAAATACCACGCTGGAACTTCGACAAATTCAAAGGAGCGAACGATACCCTGGGACTGCAAATGAAAAGCGTTGGTGAGGTAATGGCCATCGGCCGCAGCTTCACTGAAGCAATACAGAAAGCATGTCAGAGCCTTGAGAACAACGCGGTGGGTTTAGGTTACTACGGTAAGAGCCTGATGCATGCCGAAGAACTGCTCGATTATATTAAAACTCCGAAGTGGGACAGGATATTCAGAATCAAAGATGCGCTGATGGCGGGGATCTCGGTTGGAACTATTTCAAAAGCAACCAACGGTATCGACAGGTGGTTTCTTTATGAAATACAGAAGATCGTTGACATGGAGAAGGTGCTCGCAAAGTATAAAATCGACACCCTCCCGGAAGCTATCCTGAGAGATGCGAAAAAGCTCGGCTTCAGCGACCAGCAGATCTGCAGCATAATGAACAATGGTACCGAAGACGACCTGTATGAAAAAAGGAAAGCTCTCGGAATAAGAAGAGTATATAAAATGGTGGACACCTGTTCGGCCGAATTCGAAGCAAAAACGCCATACTTCTACTCCACTTTCGAGGACGGCTCTTCGAATGAAAGCAAGAGATCCGACAAGAAGAAAATAATTGTGTTGGGTTCAGGACCAAACCGGATAGGGCAGGGTATCGAATTTGACTATTGCTGCGTGCACGGCCTGATGGCAATAAAAGAAAGCGGCTACGAAGCCATAATGGTGAATTGCAACCCTGAAACAGTTTCAACTGATTTCGACATTGCAGATAAACTATATTTCGAGCCCGTTTTTTGGGAACACCTTTGGGAAATTGTTGAACACGAACAACCTGAAGGCGTTATCGTTCAGCTCGGCGGACAAACAGCCTTGAAACTTGCCGAAAAACTAAATGAAAAAGGAATAAATATCATCGGTACATCATACGACAGTCTTGATATCGCCGAAGACCGCGGCCGCTTCAGCGACATGTTGAAGGAGTTAAAGATTCCTTATCCTAATTACGGAACAGCTTATACCGTTGATGAGGCAATAAGAGTAGCAAACAGGGTTTCGTATCCGGTTCTGGTGCGGCCGAGCTATGTATTGGGCGGGCAACGAATGAGAATAGTGATCAATGATGAAGAGGTTGAAAAAGCGGTGGTGAGCCTGCTCAAACATATTCCTGGAAACAAAATTCTGATCGACCATTTCCTCGACCGGTGCCAGGAAGCCGAGATCGATGCAATATTTGATGGAGAAGAATTTCATGTGATGGGGGTGATGGAACATATTGAACCGGCAGGCATTCATAGTGGCGACAGTAACGCCGTGTTGCCACAGTTCAACCTGTCTCCGCTGGTTGTTCAAACTATGGAAGAATATGCCGAGAAAATCGCACGCGCGCTGAAAATAAAAGGACTGATCAACATACAGTTTGCAATAAAGGATGGTAACGTATTTGTGATCGAGGCAAATCCACGTGCATCGAGAACTACACCATTTATCGCGAAAGCTTACCAGATACCGTATCTGAATATCGCCACGAAGATCATGATAGGAAACAATAAACTACGTGATTTTAAATTCGATAAAAAACTGCGTGGTTTTGCGATCAAGGAACCGGTGTTCAGTTTCAATAAATTTCCCGGCGTTAACAAAGAGCTGGGGCCGGAAATGAAAAGTACCGGTGAGGCTATAAGATTTATAAAAGATCTCCGCGATCCTTATTTCAGGCAGTTGTATAAAGACAGGAGCATGTACCTGAGTAAGTAAATTTCCACTTGAGATTTTGCCCCGGGGTTCTTTGCCTTCGGGTGATTTGTGCAAAACACTACTTCAACTCTGTGTTTTTACCATTTTGCTTTGCATGCAATTAAACACATTGCATGAATGAACAAATTTCGCATTCCATTCTGGAAAGATGCTCCCTTTGTCAGGATAATTATTCCATTTGTAACCGGTATTGCAATATGCGATTATCTCGAATTGCCTGAAAAAATCTGTCTGACTTTCACATCCATATTTCTTATCTTATTAATTGCACATTCTTTTATAAAAGTGGAACTTAAATTCCGGCTTAGGCATATAACCGGTTTTGCTATAAATATTTTAATTTTTTCTGCGGGCGCATTTATAGCATCACTAAAAAATCCATTTAGAAGTGCAAATACCATACGAATTCCAAAAGAATCTGTTTGCACAGTTTTTCTCCTCGAACCACCCATTGAAAAAAAATCTTCATGGAAAGCACTATGTTCATTTGAATCAGTTCAAACCGGCGACTCATTGATTGAACCGGAAACTAATCTGTTGTTGTACATCAGGAAAGATAGCAATGCGCGATTACCGGGTTATGGCAACAGAATCGCATTTAAAAAATGCCCTGAGAGAATCAAAAATTTTATTAAAGGATCACCATTTGATTACGCACGATACTGCGCGTTGAAGAATATCCATTACCAGGTATTTATCAAGCCATCTGAAATAGTTTTCCTCGAAGGAGAAAATAAGAATCGCCTGTATGAATTTTTATTCAGAACGCAGGATTGGATCATTTCAATTTTAAGAAAGTATATCGAAGGGGGTAAGGAACGTGGCCTCGCAGAGGCTTTATTGATTGGTTACAAAAACGACCTGGATAGAGAACTTATTCAGTCGTACAGTAATACCGGTGTTGTGCATGTTGTAGCCATCTCGGGTTTACACCTTGGGCTGGTATATTCTATTCTTAACCTGATCTGCAGGCCTCTTAAGCGAAAATTATTGAGACCCTCCATTATTTTAACTGGTCTGTGGTTGTTTAGTCTGCTTGCCGGCGGCTCGCCATCGGTACTCCGTTCGGCGGTCATGTTCACCTCTCTGGTTATTGGTGAAACAGTTTCCCGGAAATCTTCCGGTATAAACAACCTGGCGGTGTCGGCATTTTTTCTATTGTGCTATGACCCGTACTGGTTGTGGGATGCTGGATTTATTTTATCCTATTCGGCATTATTAAGTATTATGCTTTTTATGAAACCGCTTTACAACTTGTTCATCTCAGAAAATAAGATCATCGACGCGGTTTGGAAACTTAATGCCGTCACGATTTCGGCGCAGATACTTACGGTACCAGTGCTGCTTTATTGCTTCAGCCAGTTCCCCAATCTGTTTGTGGTAACCAATTTTATTGCAATACCGTTGTCGGGTGTAATACTTATTGGTGAAATTGTTTTGTGCGCAATATATTATGTTGAGCCTCTTGCAATTTTGTGTGGAAACATCCTCACAAAACTCATTAAGCTGATGAACGCGATTGTTGAATATATCGATAAGCTTCCCTACTCAACAACACGAAACGTTCATGTGAATCTGCTGCAAGTTGCTCTTTTATATGTTTTTATAGGTTTCGTTTGGCACTGGTTTGCGGGTAAACATAAGTCATGGCAGTAAAACGCATTTCAATTAATTTTGCACCCTCAAAAGAAAACGGTTAAAACTCCAGGCATGAACAAGAAGATCGCATCAGCATTGATCTCGGTATTTTATAAGGAAGGGTTAGACGACATTGTAAGGAAGCTTCATGAACTTGGTGTTACAATTTACTCAACGGGGGGGACGCAACAATTTATTGAGCAGCTGAAAGTTCCCGTCACTCCGGTAGAAGATCTTACAACATATCCGTCGATTCTTGGCGGTAGGGTTAAAACGTTACATCCGGGTGTGTTTGGCGGGATATTAGGCAAGAGGGATGATGAGCAACACAGAAAAGAAATGAAACAATACGGAATTCCCGAGATCGACCTGGTGATTGTGGACCTTTATCCATTTGAAGAAACTGTGGCTTCCACAACCGACGAAAAAGCCATCATCGAAAAAATTGATATTGGCGGTCCATCCATGATAAGAGCAGCGGCAAAAAATCATGGGGATGTACTTGTTGTTGCTTCAAAAAAAGATTATGCCGATCTGGAAAAGATCCTGACGGAACAAAATGGAGAAACAACCCTGGAACAGAGGAGAGATTTTGCCGGAAGGGCATTTAATGTTTGTTCGGGTTACGATATAGCTATTTCAAATTACTTCATGCAGTCGAACCATTTGAATCCGTTCGATCGCAACAAAACTATTTTACGTTATGGAGAGAATCCTCACCAGCAGGGATTCTTCTATGGCGATCTTTCGAAATTATTTAATCAGTTGAACGGAAAAGAGCTTTCCTACAACAACCTGGTTGACGTTGACGCCGCAGTTCAGCTGATCAACGAATTCAGTGAAACAACATTTGCAATCATCAAGCATACCAATCCTTGTGGGATTGCTTCAAGGCCAACAGTAAAAGAATCGTGGGATGCAGCACTTGCCGGTGATCCGGAAAGTGCATTTGGTGGTGTATTGGCGTGTAATGCCGAAGTAGACAAAGCGACGGCTGAGGCGATCAATGAAATATTTTTCGAGGTGCTGGTCGCGCCGCATTTCAGTGAAGATGCGTTATTGGTGCTGCGTTCAAAAAAGAACAGGATATTGTTACAGCAGCTGAATAAAACTGCAAGCAAATTTCAATACCGGTCGTTGTTAAATGGAGTGCTCAGCCAGCAGACAGACGAAGGCAATTACTCCAGGTGGGATGAAGTTGGCGGCAGACAAACTACCGAAGCAGAAAAAAAAGATCTTGAATTCGCTAACATCGTATGCAAGCATCTTAAGTCGAATGCCATCGCACTCGTCAAAAACAGGCAGCTGATAGGCAAAGGGTGCGGACAAACAAGCCGGATAGATTCATTGAGACAGTCAATTGAGAAAGCAAGGCAATTCAATTTCGACCTTACGGGAGCTGTACTTGCATCAGATGCATTTTTCCCGTTCGACGATTGTGTAAAGATGTCGCACCAGGCGGGTATAACTTCATTTATTCAGCCGGGCGGATCTATCAGGGATAAAGATTCAATTGAATACTGCAAAACAAACAATCTTGCCATGGTGATTACAGGCATGAGGCATTTCAGGCATTAGAATAAGCACGGTTTGGAATAAACGATGATAACAGGAATAAGCAGCCAGAACACAAAAACAAAAGCAATTTTTGCGCTCGCGGTTGTATGCATACTATGGGGTACAACGTGGGTAGCATCGAAGCAGGGAGTAATGCATATGCCTGGCTTGCAGCTCGCAGGATTCAGACAACTGCTCGCAGGCTCAGTTTATATTATTTATTTCATTGCCACCGGCGCGCCCTGGCCAAAAGGCAGGGAATGGTATGCCATCGGTGTGCTCAGCTTTTTGAACATCTTATGCGGTAACGGCCTCACTACCTGGGGCGTTCAATTTATTTCTGCAGGTCTAGGGGCGATCATTGCCGCCACATTTCCTTTATGGATGGTGATCATCGGCATGTTCTTCTTAAAAGACAATATTCCCAGTGCCGCGCTTAAAGGATTCTTACTTGGCTTCGCCGGGATCTGTGTGATCTTCTTTGAACACGTTAAAGATTTTCTGAACTCTGAATTCCTCTTTGGTATCGCAATATCATTTACCGCTTCCTGGACATGGGCCCTCGGTACAGTGTTCACAAAAAAGGAAGCGAAATATTTCAATCCCTATTTCAGTTTGGGATTGCAAATGTTCATGGCAGGAGCAGTATTGTTAGCGGTATCCTACATAACAGGCAATGCTATTCCTGTGAATGAGATACCATGGCAATCATGGACGGCAATCGGGTACCTTGTAGTATTCGGTTCAGTAATTGCGTTCGCTGCCTATTTATATTCTCTGCAACGACTATCCGTGGAGCTGATGTCAATTTATGCATATATCAACCCTATCGTCGCAGTGATACTAAGTGCATTATTGTTCAATGAAAGTCTTACTGTGTTTATCATAGCGGGCGGCGCGATAACGCTATACGGTGTGTGGATGATAAGTCATGCCCTAAGGAAGGACGCGCGTGAAAAGGATATCCTGCCTTAATTCGGTGCTTCCATCGTAGTAGGCATCCCAATACACCATTTCCTTCATAAAAATTTCAAACATCCGGCTCCAGCCGATAGTACTACGGTCGGCACCGAGTATACTGTTGTGCCAGATAGTGATGAGCATGCCATTAACTCTCTTGACGGCATTGTAATATAACATCAGTTCGTCGAAAGCTTGTGAGGGCGTATGCTTTTCTTCATAAAATGAATTGGCATCCATAAAACAGAAAGGATACACTATAAGCGGAGTTACATGGTCTTTTTCGAGGTCATACCACTTGAAACATGTGCATACAGATGCCCTGAATCCATTAACACTTCCATAGCCCATTGAAAAATCCTTCCTGATTCCGGCCGCTATCAGCCTTCGGTAAGTTTCAGGAACAGTTAGCCTGATATAGTGCTGCCTGCTGGCGATTACGTCTTTGTCGCCTACTACTTCCAGCCATTCTATCTCCTCTTTCAGTAATGAGGGGTCGTCGCCGCTTTGCCAGGAGGGATGTATCCCTACATTGTAGGTTGCGCAATAATATTCAACAAGCTCCTGAAATTTCCTTGACGAAGTGGATACGTTCTTATCGTAAACAGAATTGTTCTTCGGGACAAGGAAAAAGTAATAAGGCTTCAGGCGGCAATAAAGGTGAAGAGCGTCGAGCCATTCGTAACAATCAAATGGGTCTTTCCGGCGCCCGGATAATACCTGCCATCTTTCGAGAGCCAGATTCCATTCTCCTTTCCATAATGAGCGGAGTGTTCCACCTATATTCCTCAGCAATCCTTTGCACAGGTATGAATAAGCGATGTCGATGTCGTAAGTGATCACATTTTCAAAATGCCGGCCTTTGAACTGAATGTCGGGAAAGTGCGTGGCAAGCGCCGACTTGAATTCCTGCAGCCAGATGTTTACAAGGGGAAGATGAATAAAGTCTGCGCGGAAGGCAAGGGAACTGGTATGAGAAAACCTTCCATGCTCATCTTTTTCGTGAGGCAGGTATTCTTCATACCGTGTAATAAGGTAAAAAGTGGCGGCAAAAATATCGAAAGGGAGGTAACCACCGGTTTCGAAAAATGCTTTTGAATAGCTGTAGTCGAAGCAGCTTATTTTTTGTTCCCTGATACCCGTTTCAAAAAGCAACGGTACCGGATATATGACAAACTCACCGGCACAAAGGTCCCGCAGGGAATAATTCAATTTCGGACCATCGAATTTTAAATATTCCCTTTCACTGGTTGTTATCGTGATGGGGCCGTCGAACAGCTCCTGGCTGAAAAAATTAACAATGTATTGCAGCCTCGGCCCGTTCGACGTGGTGTAGACCAAAAGCATAAAGCAATAATACTACAAAACACCCGGTATATTTGTATACCTGATGAAACAAGTATTGTTATTTATAATTGGTATTACGGCGATCCTTTCATTACGGGCACAGACCGGTTACCAGATTGATGTGCAGCTAAAACCCTATAAGAATGTACAGGTTTACCTGGGTTATTACTACGGACAAGTACGGGCGTTGGCCGATTCGGCGAAACTTGATGCAAACTCGAAAGGCAGCTTCAAAGGAAAAGATCCCCTTCCCGGGGGAATATATTTTATCGTGACGCCCGCTAAACAAATTATGCTTGAGCTACTTATTGATAAAGACCAGCATTTCTCCATAAGCGCAGATAGTACGAACCTGCCCGGCAGCGTTAAATTTAGCGGCTCGGAAGATAACAGGCAATTCCAGGAATATTCACAGTATACCGGAACCATGGGGTTGAAGGTTAACCAGCTCAATCAACAACTTGCAAATGCGAAAACCAAAAAAGATTCACTCGAAATCAATTCGCAGATAAGGACATACACTTCCAACCTTCAAAAATTCAGGGACAGTATATCAAAAAAATATCCCGGATCGTTCCTGGACGCTCTTCTTAAAGCAATGCAAGACCCTGAGATTCCGCCTGCATCGAAGCAACCAGGGGGTAAATACGATTCAAATTTCGTTTACCACTATTACAAGGATCACTACTGGGATGAAATGTCGTACACCGACGACAGGATGGCGAGGACACCCTTTTTTGAATCAAGACTCGAAAAATATTATCGCGATCTCGTTTCTCCTAACCCCGATTCGCTGATAAAAGAGATCGACCACATGCTGCTGTACTCAAGAACAGCAAAAGAAATGTACAAGTTCCTGATGGTGCATTTTGTGCAGAAGTATATCAACCCGCAATACATGGGGCAGGATGCCGTGTTTGTACACCTTTTCGAAAAATACATCAATGCCAACAAAGCAGAATTCTTCACGCCGCAATACAAAGAGTTTGCTGCAAAAAGAGCCTATAGTTTGATGGCGAATCTGATCGGACGACAGGCGCCGCAGCTGGACATGATCGATAGCCTCAACAACCCATCGCCTTTATATGATATTAAGTCGAATTTCACGGTAATTGTGTTCTGGGATCCCACATGTTCGCACTGCAAGGAAATTGTTCCAAAAGTCGACTCGATTTACGATGCTAAATGGAAAAACGAAGACGTGAAGGTATATGCTGTAAAGACGGATGGCACAAAGGAACAGTGGTTTGATTTTATCAGGGAACATCACTTGAATGGATGGATTCATGTATACCCGAAACCCGGAAAAGATGAAGCTGAGATTGCCGCTGGCAGACCAGGATACAAACAGCTGTATGATGTGTACCAGACTCCTATGTTGTATCTTCTGGACAAAGACAAAAGGATCATAGCCAAAAAACTAACTTATCTCCAGATAAATGAAGTCATCAATAGTAAAATGCGGGCCGGGAAAGGTCAATAATGTAATAGAGGCTTTGCAGCCTTTCCGGCTTTGCGAGAAACTCAGGCAAAGACACAAAGAGCTTTTAATATTTCTCTTCTGCTTCTCGTTGCTCAATATAAACGCTTCCGCGCAAACGCTATTTACCTATGGAAAGCATGCGGTAAGCAAAAAAGAATTTCTGAATGCTTATAACAAGAATAACAGCGACAGCAGTGGCCAGCAAATGTCGTACAATGAATATCTTGAATTGTATTCCCGTTTCAAGCTGAAAGTGCAGGCAGCGCTTGATGAGAAAATGGATACAACGGCAGAGCAAAGGAATGAGCTTGAATCGTTTCGATACCAGCTTGCCGATAATTACATTAAAGATGACGCCAGCATTCAGCTATTGGTTGACGAAGCGTTTGATCGCAGCCAGAAAGACATACACATATCATTCATTTATGTTCCCATTTATTCAACAGACAGCACAGAAATTACGGCTGCGCGAAAAAAGATAAATGAGGCTTACACCAAACTGCAGAATGGTGAGTCATTTAATAAGGTGGCCGGTTCATATGAACATGGGGATGTTGGATACATTACTGTATTTGTACTTCCGTATGAACTTGAAAACGTTGCCTACAACACTCCTGAGGGCAAATATTCAACACCATTTCAAACGCGGACAGGTTAT
>Ga0209382_10002227_pt1 | contig 28718 bp, 27 predicted proteins | sample SoiMetdeltSBSDD5_FD_187599 | JGI IMG/M metagenome (GOLD analysis project Ga0209382, IMG submission 187599) | Bulk soil microbial communities from a Populus tree surrounding site in Tennessee, USA - Soil MetaG P. deltoides SBSDD5 (SPAdes) (version 2) | ecosystem: Environmental > Terrestrial >...
CCTGGCAGGCCAAGTTCGGGCGGCTGCTCGGCTGCCGCGACCCGCACGCGCGCCTGGCCGACATGGACGCGCTCGGCACCGACCAGGTGATGCTGTTTCCGACCTGGTTCGTGCGGCTGGCGCTGGTACGGAGCGCCGAGGCCGCGGCGATCCTGGCCCGCGCGTACAACGACTGGGTGCTCGACTACTGCGCGCCCGACCGGCGGCGGCTGTTCCCCTGCGCGGTCCTGCCGCTGCAGAGCGTCGAGGCGTCGATCGCCGAGCTCAAGCGCGTCGCCGCGCTCGGCTTCAAGGCGGCGGCGGTCAGGCCGTGCTTCTGGAACGGTCGCTATCCTACCTTGCCGGAGTTCGATCCTCTCTGGCGCGAGTTCGAGGCCACCGGCGTCGTGCTGGCGATGCACACGTTCCCGTCGCGCGAGGCGCTGACCCAGGATTGGGGCCAGCGCATGGCCGAGGCGCGCGGGCACTCGGGGCAGGGGCTCCTGTTCACGGACGAAGCGGTCGTCTACTCGCCCGGCCAGTTCGTCTCGAACATCACCGCCGCGATGGACCCGGCCATCGACGCCTCCGAGACGCTCGGCTTCCTGATGGAAGCGATGACGTGGGTCACAGTCGTGGTGCAGACGGGCTGGCTCGAGAAGTTTCCCAAGCTCAAGGCCGCCGTGCTCGAGTCGAACGCGTCGTGGCTGCCGCTGATCCTGTCGCGCAGCTCGAACTTCTCGAACCTGTTCGCGTTCCAGCGCGACAATCGGCTCATCCGCGACCCCGTCGACGTTTTCAACGAGCGCTGCTTCATCGGCTTCGAGTCGGACGAGACGCTCGTCTATCGGTTGTGGGACGTGTTCCAGGATGTCGCGATCTGGTCGTCCGACTATCCGCATCACGACGCCGAGGACGCGTGGGAGGGCCTTTCCCACATGGCCGAGCTTCGCGTTCCGGCCGACGCCCAGCGCAAGCTGATGGGCGAGAATGCGCGACGACTCTACGGCATCGAGCCGGTGATGGTGGTCAAGGAGCGCATCGAGAAGTACGAGCCGGCGATCCTACCCTGGTAAGCGCGCCGGGTCGGTGCTACGACCCCGGAAGCGGGACCGCGAAGACGGTCACCGTGGCCTGCGCCGTCGTCGCGCCCCAGAAGTAAGTCGCGCTTCCCGACGTCGCGGCGACGTATTGGCGGCCCCCAGTCTGATAGGTCACGACGCCGCCGTTCATGGGACCAGGCACGGTGAGTCGATGCAGCACGGTGCCGTCGCGCGCGTCGAGGACCAGGAACGTGCCGTCGAGGTCGCCCGTGAAGAGGAGATCGGCCGACGTCGCCGCGATCGCCGCGAGCATCGGGCGGCGGGCGGCGTAGCGCCAGCGAATCGTCCCGGTCGACGCGTCGACGGCAGTGAGCCAGCCTCGCGCGCGCTCTATCGGATCGGGTGAGAAGCGCCCGCCCATGTAGTTCCGACCCGGGAAGTGCTGGAGGGTCTCCGCCTTTCGGAAGACGCCGCACCACTCGACCGAGTTCACGTAGAGCGCATTCGTGCGCGGATTGAAGGCGGGCCCGTTCCACTGCACGCCGCCGAGCGACCCCGGACACGCGTACACGCCCTCGGGCGTTAGCGGAACGTCGACGTTCTCGCGTCGGGTCACAGGTACCTGATAGACGTGGGCGCGCGTGTCACGGTCCAGGACGTGGAGCAGGCCATCCTTGCCAACAACGGCCACGAGCTGACGGCGCGTGCCGTTGACCTCGGCGCTGAAGAGCGGGCTCGTCTGAGTCAGATCCCAGTCGTGGAAGTCCTTCGGCACGGCCTGGTAGTGCCAGACGAGCTTGCCGCTACGCACGTCGAGCACGACCATCGAATTGGTGTAGAGGTTGTCGCCGCGCCGGACGTCGGTGTAGAGATCGGGCGCCGGATTGCCGACGGGTACGTACAGCCGACCGGTGGCGGCGTCGAGCGAGAACGGTGTCCACACCGCGCCGCCGCCGGTGAGCGCGTTCGTCGCGGCCCAGGTCTCGGCACCGGGCTCGCCCGGCTTCGGCCGGGTGTTGAATCGCCACACGGGCTGGCCGTCTTCCAGACGAAAGGCGCCGACCCAACCATTGACGGGAACTTCGTTGCCCGCCGGTCCAGCGATGACCAGGTCCTCGAAGATGACCGGTGGCATCGTGAACGTCTCGCCGGCGTCGGCATTCGCCGCGGGCCGCTCCCACAGGAGCCGTCCGCTCTCGGCGTCGATCGCGAGAAGATAGCCGTCGAGCGTGCCGCGAACGATCTTGCCCTCCTTGAGGGCGACGCCGCGACTCTGCGGCCAGTTCTCCCGAGCCTTGGCGACCCAATCGTGTCGCCAGCGGACCTTGCACGTCGTGGCGTCGAGCGCGACCGTGGCATGCGAGGTCGTGAGATACATGACGCCGCGGTAGACGACCGGGTTCGTGTGAAATGGGCGGATCCCGCCGATCTCGTACGCGCACACCGGCCGCATGGACGATGCGTTCTGTCGTGTGATTTGCGGCAGGTCGACGAAGCGCTGCCCGCCGTAGTCGTGGTTGGGCAGGAGCCAGTCGGACGCGTTGGAAGCCGCGGCGTTGAGCTCCGCCTGGGTTGGACCCTGCTGCGCGACCCCCGGGAGAGCCACGAACCCGACGAACAGCCCCCCGGCCACGAGGACCAGCAACAGCCACCGGCTCGCCACCCTGGCCGCGTTCGTCACTGGATACCCGGTTACCGTGAGGACGATACGGCTGTCAAGGCCTGCGGTATCATCCGGTCGCGACACCCGTGACCGCGACGAAAGGAGCAGGGCCATGACGGCGACGACGAGAGCGCTCTGGTTCGGCCTGGCAGGGATGGCGATCGCGCTGGTCGGCGTCGGCTCATTGCCGAGGCTGGCAGCGCAGCAGCCCAGCGCAACGGTTCAGATCGGCGCCGCCGACATCGGCGGCGTGGTGACAGGGCCGAGCGGCCCCGAGGCCGGAGTGTGGGTGATCGCCGAGACCACCGAGCTGGCGACGAAATTCGCGCGGATCGTCGTCACCGACGACCAGGGCCGCTACGTCGTGCCCGATCTTCCGAAAGCCAAGTACAAGGTGTGGGTGCGCGGCTACGGCCTCGTCGACTCACCGAAAGTCGACGGCGAGCTGGGCAAGCCGCTGAATCTCACCGCAGTCCCCGCGCCCACCGCCGCGGCAGCCGCCCTGTACTACCCGGCGATCTACTGGTACTCGATGATGAAGATCCCCGACGCCGACCAGTTCGGCGGCAAGAGCAACATCCCCGCGAACATCAGCCAGAACGACTGGCTGGTCGTCGTGAAGAACCGCGCGTGTGTCGGCTGCCATCAGCTGGGGCAGCTCTCGACTCGGACGATTCCGGCCTCGCTCGGACAGTTCGAGTCGGGCGAGAAGGCATGGATTCGCCGCGTGCAATCGGGCCAGGCCGCGACGTTCATGCTCAACCCGCTCACGCAGGTGCTCGGCGGCGTCCCGTTCAAATACTTCGGCGACTGGACCGATCGCGTGGCCAAGGGTGAGCTGCCGCACGCAAAGCCGCCGCGGCCCCAGGGCGTCGAACGCAACATCGTCGTGACGACGTGGGAGTGGGGCGATCCCAAGAAGTATCTGCACGATCTCATCGCGTCGGACCGTCGCTATCCGACGGTCAACGCGTACGGCAAGCTCTACGGCTCGCCCGAATACGCGACCGACGAGTACCCGATCCTGGATCCCAAGACGCACACCGTCACGACTTTCAAGGCGCCGGTCCGCGACGCCGACACGCCAGAAGCGCTCGGACCCGGCCACGCCGCGCTCGAGCGGCCGATGGCGCCCTCACCGTACTGGGGCGAGGAGAAGCTCTGGGACAGCAAGGCCAACAACCACAACGGCATGTTCGACCGGAAGGGCCGGGTGTGGTTCGCGGCGGCCGTGCGCGGTCCGAAGAACCCTGATTTCTGCCAGAAGGGCTCCGACCATCCCTCGGCCAAGCTGTTCCCGCTCGAGCGCACGAACCGCGCGCTCACGTTCCTCGATCCGAAGACGATGAAGTACACGTTCGTCGATACGTGCTTCCAGACGCATCACTTGCAGTTCGGGTACGACGCCAACGAGACCGTGTGGACCAGCGGCGGCGGCCAGGTGCTCGGCTGGGTCAACACGAAGCTGTTCGACGAGACGGGTGATGCGCAGAAGTCGCAAGGCTGGACCGCGTTCGTGCTCGATACGAACGGCAACGGCAAGCGCGACGACTACGTCGAGCCCGACCAGCCCGTCGACCCGACGAAGGACAAGCGGATCCCCGGCGGCTTCTACGCGGTGATGCCGAGCCCGGTCGACGGCTCGATCTGGGGCTCCGTCAACGTCTTCGGCGGCGCCTCGTCCGTTGTGCGCGTGGTGCCGGGCGCGAACCCGCCGGCCACCGCGCTCGCCGAGATCTACAACGTGCCCAAGCCCTACTTCGGAATTCGCGGTGCGGACATCGACAAGCAGGGCGTCGTGTGGGCGTCGATGGGCTCAGGCCACATCGGCAGCTTCGACCGGCGCAAGTGCAAGGGGCCGCTCAACGGGCCGAAGGCCACCGGCGACCACTGTCCCGAAGGCTGGGCCTTCTATCAGTATCCGGGCCCCGGCTTTCAGGGCATCGGTGAGAACAGCGCCGAGTCGAGCTATTACACGTGGGTCGACCAGCACAACACGTTCGGACTCGGCAACGACGTGCCGATGTCGACCGGCAATCTCAACGACGGCCTGATCGCGCTGAAGGACGGCAAGATGGTCGTACTGCGCGTGCCCTATCCGCTGGGCTTCTACGCCAAGGGATTCGACGGGCGCATCGACGATCCGGCGGCCGGCTGGAAGGGCCGCGGCCTCTGGACGACCAGCGGTGACCGGGCGCCGTGGCTCATGGAAGGCGGCAAGGGCAAGAAGCCAATCGTCGTGCATTTCCAGCTTCGTCCCGATCCGCTGGCTCGCTAACTCGATAGGCTGACAAAGGAGAGATCTCGTGCGAGCGACCGCCGACAACCTGCGACGTTTCGTGACCGCCATCCTGACCTCCGGCGGAAGCTCCGCCTCGGAAGCCGGCCTGGTGTCCGACCATCTCGTGCGCGCCAACTTGATGGGGCACGACAGCCACGGCGTCGGGATGATCCCGACGTACATCCGCCATCTGAAGGCAGGGCTGGTCGTGCCGAACACCCGCGCGAAGCTCGTGAAGGACGACGGCGCCATGCTGATGTACGACGGCGGCCGCGGGTACGGGCGCCCCGTCGCGGGCGAGGCGATGGACGGCGCGATCGCACGCTCTCGCGAGACCGGCATCGTCGCGATGACCCTGGCCAACGCGCACCACATCGGACGGGTCGGCGCCTATGGCGAGCTCGCCAGCGCCGCCGGGCTCGTCTCGCTGCATTTCGTCAACGTCACCGACCATCGCGCGACCGTCGCGCCGTTCCGCGGCACCGAGGCGCGGTTCGTGACGAACCCGGTTTGCATCGCGATCCCGGCCACGGAGCGCCACCCGGCGCTGCTGCTCGACATGGCCACGAGCGCCGTGGCGATGGGCAAGATCCGCGTCGCGAAGAACGAGGGCAAGCCGGCGCCCGAGGGTGCCTTGATCGACGCCAAGGGCAAGCCCACGCGGGATCCGAACGTGATGTACAGCGAGCCGCACGGGGCGCTCTTGCCGTTCGGCGGTCACAAGGGCTACGCGCTGGCGGTGGTGACGGAGCTGCTCGCGACCGCGCTGACCGGCGGCCCGAGCATCCAGCCCGGCAACCAGCGGATGGGCGGCGTCGTCAACAACATGTTCACGGTGCTCGTCGATCCCGCGCGTCTCGCCGGTGTCGACTGGCTCAGGCGCGAGATCGACGGCTTCATCGACTACGTGAAGACCTCGCCGCCGGCCGATCCCAAGCTGCCCGTCCTGGTGCCCGGCGAGCCCGAGCGCATCGCGCAGGCCGAGCGCGGGCGCACCGGCATCGAGGTCGACGCGACGACGTGGAGCGAGATCCTCGCCGCCGCGGATTCCGTCGGGCAGGCGCGGCCCGACTTCTAGAACGGCAGCGCGATCTGCTGGTTGTGGAAGAACTTGGCGACGGCCGCCGTCCACAAGGGCGCGCCCTTCGCTGAGGGGTAGACGCCGTGGCCGCGGTTCTCGGGGAACGGCGGTAGCATCACGAGCTCGCCGCTCCCGCCCGCGGCGCTGAAGCTGTCGAACCAGTGCTTGGCCGCGGCCGGGCCGATGTACGCATCGTTCTCTGCGTAGAACCACAAGACCGGCACCTTGATGTTGGGCGCGATCGACGCAAAGAGCTTGGCGATCGGATCGGGCGCGCACGGAAGACCGGGGTGCGTATCGGGACGGCCGCCCCGGCCCGGCGCGAACGCCAGGACTGCGACAAGCCCGTCGGGACGCTTCGACGCGGTGTAGATCGACGCGAATCCACCGGCGCTCTGGCCGACCAGGAGCCATCGTTTCTGATCGAGGTCGGGCTGGCTTCGCGCCCACTCGATCGTGGCGAGCAGATCGAGCGCCGCGCCCTCTCCAGCACGCCGGAAGTCAGGCCTGTCGCACGTGCCGTACGAATCGCCGAACGTGGCGCCACCGCTCGCGCCGTAGCCGCGACGCACCGGCACGATCACCGCGTAGCCGCGCCGGACCCATTCGCGGATCGGGTTCAGGGTCCGGTAGCGGCCGATCGCCCGATTTGCCGCCGGCGTCGGCGCGGTGCCGTGGCTCATGATGAGCCACGGAAACGGCCCCGCGCCGGGCGGCCGATACGTCGTGACCACGATCTGAGCGTCGGCGGCCGCGACTCGCACGCTGTGGATTTGTTCGCGGAGCGAGGCGTCGAGCTGATCCCCGGTCGTCGCGGTGCTCGTAGCACCCGTGCCCGCGCTCGCGCAGCCCGCGAGCGCCAGCGCCACGAGCAGGAGTCGGATCACGCGAGTGCTGCCTTGACCCGCGGCGCGGTCACCGGCAGCTGGCGGGCCGCGGCGTCGCCGACCGCGGCGGCCACGGCGTTCGCGACCGCGGCGCCGACGCCGGACGTGCCCGATTCGCCGGCGCCCTTCACGCCGAGCGGATTGGAGCGCGCCGGCGCCTCGTGCACGGAGAGCTCGACCGCGGGCACGCGTGCCGCGGTCGGCATCGCGTAGTCCATGAAGGTCGAGCAGAGGAGCTGACCGCTCGCGTCGTATGCGAGCTCTTCCATGGTCGCGTGACCGAGGCCCTGGATCACCGCGCCGACCAGCTGCCCCTCGACGATGGTCGGATTGATCGCGCGCCCCACGTCGCACAGGACGAAATGCGTCTGCGGACGCACCTCGCCGGTGGCGGCGTCGACCGCGACCACGGAGAGGTGCAGACCGAACGAGCCGATGGATTGCGTGGTCTCGTGCCGGTGCTCCACTTCGAGCGGGCCGCCCGCGAGCGCCGCGATCTCGCGCAGCGTGCACCGGCGATCGGGCACGCCGCGCACGAACGCGGCGCCGTCCTCTAGCACGACGTCGGCCGGGCTCGCCTCGAAGTGCTCCGCCGCGATCGCGACGATCTGCTCGCGCAGGCGGGTCGACGCCTGGTGCACGGCGGCGCCGGCCATCACCGCCGAGCGGCTCGCCGAGCTGCCGACGCCGTGCGGCATCCAGCGCGTATCGCCCAGGTGCACCGCGATGTCGACGGGCGCCACCTGGATGACCTCGGCGCACACCTGCGCGAGCGTGGTCGGCAGGCCTTGGCCGAGCGACGTCGAGCCGGCGGCCAGCGCGATGCAGCCCTCTGACGTCAACATGACCTTGGCGCTTTCGAACGGCCCGGTGCCCGAGGTCTCGACGACGGCCGCGAGCCCGACACCGTATCTGACGTCGCCGCCGCGAGCATTCAGCGCGCGACACTCGGCCACCCGGGCCTCGTAGCGGCTCTCTTTCAACCCGTGCTCGAACATCTCGCCGAAGTCCTCTCCGGCGAAATCGGCCTGGCGCCCGGTGACCGCGGCGGCCACCGTGCTGACCGTGTAGGGCTGGTCGGCGGGCCTGGCGAGATTGCGGCGGCGCATCTCGGCCGGATCGAGCCCGAGCCGCGCCGCGAGCAGATCGATCGTGCGCTCGCGGACGAACGTGCCCTCGTAAAAGCCCGGCGCGCGGACGGTGCCCGTCGGCGTCTTGCTCGTCATCACGCACGAGACACGGCAGCGATAGCTCGGCCACTGGTACGGCCCCGGCAGGTACGACGCGGTGAGCGACGCGGCCCAGACGCCGTGCGTGCGCAGATAGCCGCCCATCACGTTGACCAGGCTCGCGTCGAGCGCGACGAGACGCCCGCGCTCGTCGGCGCCCGCGACCACCGACCACTGTTGCTCGCGCGAATGGTTGATCGAGAGAAAGTGCTCGCGGCGCTCCTCGACCCACTTCACCGGGCGGTTGAGACGGCGGGCCAGGTAGGGGATCAGGAAGTCTTCGGGATAGAACTCGCCGCGCGCGCCGAAGCCGCCGCCCACGTCCGACTCGGCGAAATCGAGCGCGGTCTCGTCGAGCTTCAGCATGGCCGCGAGCGTGCGCCGGTTGAAGTACGGGACCTTCGTCATGCCCCAGACCGTCAACCGCTCGGCGCGCGCGTCCCATTCGGCGAGGAGCCCGCGCGTCTCCATCGGCGCCGCGGTCTGACGTCCGATGTAGAACTGATCGCCCACCACGCAGGCGGCGGATCGCAGCGCGGCGTCGACATCGCCGATCGTCGTGGTCCACGAATCGGCCACGTCGCCCTCGGCGAACAGCGGCGAGCCCGCGTCGTCGAGGTCGATGCGCGCGGGCAGTGGATCGTAGTCGATCTCGACGCGCTCGCTCGCGTCGACGGCCGTCACACGATCGGTCGCCACGACGACGGCGATCGGCTGGCCGACGTAGCGGACCTTGTCGCCGGCGAGCGGCGGCTGCAGATACGCCGCGTGGCCCGGCTTGCCGGGCTGGCGCAGCGGAATCATCGGCATGCCCGCCAGATCGGTCGCGGTGAGGCACGCGAGCACTCCCGGCTGCGCGAGGGCATGGCGTACGTCGATTCGCCTGATGCGCGCGTGGGCGTGAGCGCTCCGCACGAGGACCGCGTGCACGGTGCCGGGCCGCACGAGATCGTCCACGTAGCGGCCGCCGCCAACGAGCAGCCGCGGATCTTCCAGCCGTTTGATCGGAACGCCGATGAACCTCACTGGAGAGGGGATGTTACCATCCGCTGGTGAAGTGGGAACGGACGGTCACCGTGATCGGCTGCCACGTCGGCGGCGAGGACAACCACGTGATCGTCGGCGGCGTCCTGCCGCCGCCGGGTACCACGATGTTCGAGAAGAAGCGCTACCTCGAGACGCAGGCCGACGAGCTGCGGCGCTGGCTCTTGCTCGAGCCGCGGGGCAAGCCGGCGCTGTGCATCAACCTCGTCACCCCGCCCACGCGGCCCGACTGCGACGCCGGTCTCATCATCATGGAGTCGACCGATTACCCGCCGATGTCGGGCTCGAACACGATCTGCACCGTCACCGTGCTGCTCGAGACCGGCATGCTGCCGATGCGCGAGCCCGTGACCACGCTCACGCTCGACACGCCGGCGGGCCCGGTGCCGGTCGAGGCGCGCTGCCGCAACGGCAAGGTGGAGCGCGTGCAGTTCACGAATGTCCCGTGCTTCGCGACCCACCTGGGCGCGAAGCTCGACGTCGAGGGCCTGGGCCAGATTCAGGTGGACGTCGCGTACGGCGGCGCGTTCTTCGCGATCGTCGACGCGCCCTCGCTCGGCTTGTCGGTCGAGCCCAAGGAGGCGCGCGAGCTGGTAGCCATCGGCAATCGCATCGTGGCCGCCGCCAAGCAGCAGCTGCCTGTGAGTCACCCCGAGAACCCTGCGATCCAGGGCGTGACGTTCGCCGAGTTCGCGATGCCGTTCGCGGGGCCGGATACGGTGAGCCGCAACGCCGTGATCGTCGCACCCGGCCGGATCGACCGGAGCCCATGCGGCACCGGCACCTGTGCGCGCCTCGCGGTGCTGCACGCGAGAAAGCAGCTCGGCGCGGGGCAGGGGTTCGTCCACGAGTCGATCATCGGCTCGCGCTTCGAGTCGACCATCGCCGCCGAGGTCCACGTTGGCGGGCGCCCGGCCATCGTCCCGACGATCGCCGGCCAGGCGTGGATCACCGGCGTTTTCCAGCACGGCGTGGATCCCTCCGATCCGTTCCGGCACGGCTTCACGTTGCCCGACATGTGGTTCGCGTGACAGGAGGATCTCGATGAGCGCGCATCCGGCGTTGGACATGACCCACACGGCGTTGAGCGAGGAAGACGCGCTGCGCCTCCTCGACGGCCATCGCATTCGGATGGGCAATCGCACGATGGATCCGAAGGCCCAGATCGTCGGCGAGTTCGTGAAGTCGATCCGCGTGCCGGGCTTCTTTCCGCCGCTGCCCGAGCTGCGCCAGCAGCTGCGCGTGATGGTCTCGCTGATGGACGAGCCGGCGCCGGCCCTGCCGCGCATCGAGGACATCAAGATTCCCGGGCCGGCCGGCGACATTCCCGCGCGCCTCTACGCGCCGACCATCGAGAAGCGGCCGCTGCCGACCGTCGCCTACTTCCACGGCGGCGGCTGGGTGCAGGGCGATCTCGAGACGCATCACGGGCTCTGCGCGCGGCTGGCCCGACACGCCGGCGTGGTGGTGGTGGCCGTCGACTACCGGCTGGCGCCCGAGCACAAGTTCCCCGCCGCGGTCGAGGACTGCTTCGCGGCCTATCGCTGGCTTCGCACGAAGGGCCGCGACCTCGGCGCCGATACGGCGAAGGTGGCGGTCGCCGGCGATTCGGCGGGCGGCAATCTCTCGGCGGCCGTCTCGCAGCTCGCCGCCTCGGACAACATCGCGGTCCCGACGTGTCAGGTGCTGATCTATCCGGCCGTCGACTTCTCGCTCGAGACGCCGTCGCACCGCGAGCTGGTGGATGGCCACGTGATCCCGCGAGATCGGATTCTCTGGTACATGGAGCAATACCTGAAGAGCGATACGGACAAGGCGGATCTGAGAGCCTCGCCGCTCCGTGCGCCGAGCCTCAAAGGCCAGCCGCCGGCGATGATCGTCACGGCCGGCTTCGATCCGCTTCGCGACGAGGGTCAGGCCTACGGTCGTCGCCTGCAGGAGGCGGGCGTCGAGGTCGTCGACCGTGAGTATCCCGGTCAGATCCACGCGTTCGTGTCGCTGACGAAGGCGATCCCGCAGGGCATGGCCGCGACGCTCGAGATCGCCGACTATCTGCGGAGGCGACTGGCGTGACCTTCTCACTGATCGGTCGCTGCGAGCGCACCGGCATGTTCGGCATCGCGATCTCGACCAGCGAGATGGCCGTGGGCTCACGCTGCATCCACGTGGCGCCGGGCATCGGCGCGGTCGTCACTCAGGCCAGCACCAATCCGCGTCTCGGGCATCTTGGCCTGAACATGCTGCGCGCGGGCCATTCGGCGCCGCGAGCGCTGGACGAGATCGCGGCCAGCGATCAGTTCGTCGAGCGCCGCCAGCTCGGCTGCCTCGACGTGAGCGGCCTCGGTGCCGGCCGGACGGGCGCCGGCAACAGGCCGTGGGCGGGCCATCGCGTCGATCGCAACGTCGTGGTGGCCGCCAACGCGGTCGTCGGCGAGAAGGTCGCCGACTCGATGCTCGACGCGTTTCGTGGCAGTGAGAACCAGCCGCTGTGGGAGCGGCTACTGCGCGCGCTCGAAGCGGGCAAGGCGGCGGGCGGTCAACCGGACGGCGAGACGTCCGGCGGGCTGTACGTGGTCGATCGCGAGCCGTACCCGATGGTTGATCTGCGCGTCGACCTGCACCCGAACCCGGTCGCCGAGCTCAGACGACTGGCTGACGCCTACTTTCCGCTGGTCGCGTACTACCAGCTGCGCCCGCGCGACCCGAGCGTGCCGCCGGCCGCCGAGTGGCTGGCGGCGCAGAAGCCGCCGGTCAGCGGAGCATCGCGAGCGTCTGCTGCAAGGTCCTGACGCGCGCGTACATCTTCATCGACTTGTCCAGGCTGTAGGCGTGCGCCGCGGCGTCGCCGCCCCAGCAGCACTCGCGCACGACCACGGTGTCGAGGTCCATGCTGAACGCTTCGCGTACGCTCGTCTCGACGCCGCGATTGGTCGCGCCGCCGCCGATCACGAGCGCCGAGCGCCGGAGCAGGCGCAAGAGCTCGGCCGCGCCGGTGCCGTAGAACGCGCTCGGCCGGCGCTTGAGAAACACGTAGTCCTCGGGCTGCGGCGCGATCTCGTCGGGAAAGCCGGCGTCCGGCGTGCCCTCGATGCAGTTCGTGAGCGACGGCGTGCCGGTCTCGACGCTCAGGTCGGTCGGCAGCAGCACCACGTCGGCGCCATCGGCCCGGCTGACCGGCGTCGTGTAGATGATGGGCATCGCGCGCGCCCGGCACGCGCCGATCAGCGACACCCAGGCGTCGAGCACCGGCCGCATCGCGGCGCGCCGCGAGGCGTCCGCGGGAGTCAGGGCACGGCGGCAGGCGTCGTAGACGATCAAGGCGGCCCGCGAAGCGTCGATACGATCGGCGGCGGCTGTGGTATTCATGGCCGAGATTCTAATCCGGGCCGGGCCCAGACCCCGGCCCGAGGCGAGGTCAAGCGATGACGGAGACTCGCGCGCACCTGATCACCGGCGGCTTTCCCCCCGGCTCGCAGGCCGGGCACGACCACGACTACGCCCGGCTGCGGCTGCTCGGGCTCCTGGCCGAGAAGGAGATTCCCGCGTCGGTCGCCAACGACTTCTCCGACGTCGAGAAGTGGCTAGCGGTGAGCCGTCTCATGATCACGTACGTGGCCGGGCCGTATCCCGACGGCGCGCAGTGCCGCGCCATCCAGCGCTGGCTCGAAGCCGGCGGGCACTGGCTCGGTCTTCACGGCACCAGCGGCGGACGCGCCGAGCGCGTCGAGGGCGTGCGCCAGCGCCGGACGGTGAAGACCGACCACCACGCGCTGCTCGGCAGCTACTTTTTGACCCATCCGCCGATCTGCAAGATCCGGGTCGACGTGGCCGGCGGCGACTCGAGCCTCACGCGCGGGCTCGGCCCCTCGTTCGTGGTCGAGGACGAGCCGTACTTCATCGAGCTCCAGGATCCGAAGTCGACGCACATCTTGCTGACCGCTGACTACGGGCCCGCAGCGACGTCGCCGACGATCGGCACCTTGTATCCGTCGGACACGTCGCTGCAGGCCGACGGCAAGACGCGCGTGCTCGGCTACACGCGGGCGGTGGGCCAGGGAGGCGTCGCCTACTTCGCACTGGGGCACTGTCACAATCCGGCGATCAGGGCGGGGCGCGCGGTCGATCCGACCGATACCACGCCGCTGACGTTCCGCGGCTCGTGGGAGAGCGACGCGTTCATGACCTTGCTGCGCAACACGATCGCGTACGGCGTCAGCGGGTAGCTACGTATTCCGTCGCTCGCTCGCGTGTGAGATGCTGACCACGAGGAGAGCGACGATGCCAGACGACGGGCTGCACGCAGAGGTCGAGCGACTCAAGGCGGAGAACGCCGCGCTGAAGGCCCAGGCCACGCGCGGCGTGTCGATGAAGGTCAGCGAGAAGGGCGGCGTCTCGGTGTACGGGCTCGGCCGCTTCCCGGTGACGCTCTACAAGGAGCAGTGGACGAAGCTGCTCGACCTCGCCGACGACATCCGCGCCTTCATCAAGGCGCACGACGGCGAGCTGAAGGCGAAGGAGCCGCGCTAGCTCACTCCAGCCGGATGACGCGCGCCACCGACGGCACGCGGTTCTGGTTCAGGACGAACAGCATGTAGTGGCCGGGCGGCGCCGTCTGGCGATCGGGCGGCCCGAGCACGGTCGCGCTCGTCGCGGTCGGCGGCCCGGACAGCGCGAGCTGCACGTTGCGCTGATTCGCGTCGAACGCGTGCGTCATCGAGCCGAGGCCGATCAGCACGACTTCCGACACCGGGCCGCCCACGAACGCCACCGGGAAGCTTGCGCCGCAATTGATTGTCAGCGGCGCAGCCAGCGGCTTTCCTCGGGCGCGTCGGGGAAGAGGTAGACCGGCACTCCTGCGCCGCCGAACATCAGCACGCCGTTGCCGAACTCCGGCCTGGGCACGGGGAACACGTGCGTGTAGTCCGGGTTGAACACTGCTTCGGGAGAGACGGCATGCGGAGAGACGGGGATCCAGCCCGTGCTCGGGTCGTAGATTTCCACGCTGCGATTCGGTGTGCCGGGAAAGTGGTGATGCCCGTTCGGCTCGTCGATGTTCAACGTGACGAAGTCGAGCCCCGAGGTGACGAGCATGCGCGAATCGGCCAGCCGCGTGACCGCGGAGTACCAGCGGCGTAGAGCAGATTGATCTTCACGGTTTCGTCCGGGCTGGTGATCGAGTAGAGCTCGGTGCCGCCCGCGATGAACAGGTCACCGTTGGCCATGAACGAGTGACCGGAGCAGAACAGCGTGTCGGACTCGTACCACTGATTGTTGTCCGCGTCCTTGAAGATCTCCGTCGGCAAGTGGGGATCGTCTCGGGCGTCAGCACGACGTATTGCGGCATGGGAAGTCCGAGCGGCGTCGGCCTGAACGACGCCGCCTTGACCCGATCGTCAGTCCGGCCGAACAGCATGATGCGGAAGTCGTTGACCGGGACGCCGTCCGGGCCGAGCGTGCCGGGCGGCAGCAGGGTGGTGTGGACCGGCGCCAACAGGGCGGCGCCGGACGGCTTCGTCTGATCGGGCACGACGAAATAGATCGGCGGCAAGGTTGCCGCCGGCGCCCAGCCGTCGACGGCCAGGGTCCTCGGGATGCTCGCGAGAGAGGGCAGCGGCGGACACGATTGCCAGGCGTCTCAGGTGACGCCTCCTTTACGGTCGCGTTGCCAGCCCGCCAACGATAGCAGAGGGCGACTGCAAGTTGTCAGTTTCACCCATCGGGTGCAGTATCAGAGCGCCGTGAAATTGCGGGCCCATCTGATCCTGCTGGCGTTGGCCACGGTCGCCCCGGCCCTCCTGTTCGCGGTAGGCCTGATCGTCTATCACACGCAGCTCGAGCGGTCCTCCCTCGAGCGAGGCATGCGGGACACCGCCCGCGCGCTCGCGCTGGCGCTCGATCGCGACGTCAACGACATCAAGAACGGCGTCGAGACACTGGCTGGCTCGCGGTACCTGGACGGCCAGGTCGATCTCACCCACTTCTACGAAGAGGCGTCGACGATCTCCAAGGGCTTCGGCGGCTGGGCGGTGCTATCCGACCCGGCGGGCCGGCAGGTCCTGAACACGAGCCGCGCGTTGGGCACCGCGCTTCCGATACCCACGCCCGATAGCCTCGAGATGATGCGAAGCGTCGCCGAGGGCCGGAAGACCTTTGTCTCGAACGTCTTCACCGGTACCGTCAGCCGGCAGGCGGCGGTGATCGTCGCCACGCCGGTCATCCGCAACGACAAGGTTCGCTTCATACTCGACTTTCCGTTTCCGCCGACGCAGTTCACGAATCTCTTGAAGGAGGCCCAGCTCTCTCGCGGGTGGATCGCCGTGGTCACCGATCGCGACGGCGGCGTGGTGGCGCGCGTGCCCGACGCGGAGACGTTCGTCGGCAAGAAGGAGGGCTCGGCGTGGACGACAGGGACCGCCGGCGCCGACGAGGGCTTCATCCAGGGTGAGGTGCTGCGCGGGCCGCCGGTCTACGCAGCCTACAAGCGGTCGAAAGAGACCGGGTGGACCGTCGGCGTCGCGGCGCCCATCAAGCTGGTCGACGCCGGAATCCGACGCTCGATGCTGGCGCTGTCGAGCGGTGGCTTCGTGTTGCTTGGTCTCGGATGCGGTCTCGCGTTCATTCTGGGCAAGCGCATCGTGGCGCCCATCGTCGCCCTCGCCGACTGGCTGAAGGCCGAGCCCTCGACGCCGTTGCCGCCGGCGCAGTCGCGCGTGACCGAAGTCGAGGACCTCCGCAGCGCCCTCGAAGACGCGAGAACGGCCGCGCAGCGCGCCGAGCTGGCCCACGCCGCGCGCCGAGAGGCCGAGGCCGCCAACCGGGCCAAGGACGATTTCCTGGCCGTGCTGTCGCACGAGCTCCGCACGCCGCTGAACGCGACGTTCGGCTGGGTCCGCATGCTTCGATCCGGTCAGCTCGACGCGGGCGCCGCCGCGCACGCCCTCGAGGTGATCGAGCGCAACGTGAACCAGCAAGCGCGGCTGATCAGCGATCTGCTCGACGCCAGCCGCATCGTCTTCGGCCGGCTCGAGCTCAACTTCCAGAGCGTCGACTTGCCGGCGCTGGTCGGCGGCGTGGTCGATTCGGTCCGTCCGACGGCCGAGATCAAGGGGATCGCGCTCAAAGCGGAGCTCGACCCCGAGGCCGGGCCGGTGCGCGGCGACCCCGATCGGCTGCGCCAGGTGGTCGAGAACATCGTGGGCAACGCGATCAAGTTCACGCCGCAGGGGGGCGCGATCACGGTGCAGCTCGTGCGTGACGCCGACGCGACGCTGATCGTGAGCGACACAGGCCGCGGGATCGACGCCGATCTGCTGCCGCACATCTTCGAGCGCTTCAAGCAGTCGGACAGCACGAGCACGCGCGCCCATGCGGGCCTCGGCCTCGGGCTCGCGATCGTCCGCCATCTGGTCGAGCTGCAGGGCGGGCGTGTGCGGGCCGAGAGCGCCGGTGCCGGTCAGGGCTCGACCTTCACGGTGGTCCTGCCGATCGCCGCCGCGGCCGGCGACGCCATCGCGCTCGGCTCCAGCGCGTCGAGCGCGGCGGGCGGCCAGCGGCTCGACGGCGTCAGGGTCATGGTGCTAGAGGACGACGACGACACGCGTGATCTGGTCGCGTCCATCTTGACCAGAGCCGGCGCGGTCGCCTTCGCGTCCGGCAGCGCTCGCGACGGCGCGGCCATGGCGGCGCGCGTGCGCCCCGACGTGCTGGTCTGCGATCTGGCGATGCCGGACAAGGACGGGCTCGACGTCGTCCGCGAGATCAAATCGTGGGCGGCGGAGGCGGGAGTAAACTTGCCCGCGCTGGCGCTGAGCGCCTACGCGCGGACAGAGGACCGCGATCGGGCGCTCGCCGCGGGCTTCGACATCTATGTGTCCAAGCCCGTCGACCCGAGCGAGCTCGTGCGGGCCGTGGTCAGGCTGGTGCGCCGCTAATCTCGAACAGGAGACAGACGATGAGCGCGACCCCGACGTTCGGACGCTACGCCGAGATCCCCGTGGACCAGATGACGGCCGAGCAGAAGGACGGCTATCGCTTCCTGGTCGAAGGCCCACGCGGCCGGCTGCCGGGCCCGTACAAGGTCTGGGTCCACAATCCCAAGCTGCTGCGCGCCGCGGCGCCGCTCGGCGAGCACTTCACGCCCGGCCGGTCGTCCCTGACGGAGCGCGAGCGTGAAATCGCCGTGATCGTCATCACCCACAAGTGGCGTTCGGCCTATCCCGCGGCGGCCCACGAGAAGCGCGGTAAGGAAGTCGGGATTCCCGTGCCCACCGTCGAGGCGATGATCGCGGGCCTGCCGGTCTCGTTCTCGGACCTGCGCGAGCAGACCGTCTACGAGCTCGCGACGACGCTCGCCGAGGGCCGTCTGGTCTCGCAGGGGCTCTACGACCGCGCGGTCAAGGCGCTCGGCCACGAGAGCATCACCGACATGGTCGTGCTGATGGGCTACTACACCGCGGTCTCGCTGACGATGAACGTCTACGCTGTGCCGGCCGGAACGCCCGGCCTGGCGCGCTGAGGTACGGCGATGGCACTCACGATCACGCCGCTTCACAAATCGCTCGGCGCCGAGATCGCCGGGGTCGACCTGAGCCGACCGGTCGACGGACCCACGCGTGAGGCCCTCTCGCGCGCGCTCGCCGAGCATCTGGCGCTCGTGTTTCGCAATCAGACGTTGACGCCGGCGCAGTATCTCGAAGCCACCTCCGTGTTCGGGCCGCCGATGGAGCAGCACTACTCGCAGCACAACATGCCGGACTTCCCGCTGATCGGCATGATCTGGCACCGCAACGGGCAGCAGCCCGCGGAGCAATGGCACACCGATCACACGAATCGCGAACGTCCGCCCGCTGCGACGATTCTGTACGGGGTGGAGATCCCGTCCGCGGGCGGAGGGACGAGCGTCGCGAACATGCGTGCGGCCTACCAGGCGCTGCCGGAAGCCGAGCGGAGGCGCCTGGACTCGCTGAAAACCGTGAACAGCCTCGACAGCGGACGCACCGACACGCGGGCGGAGGATCGGCAGAAGTATGGCAAGCCGATCACGCACCCGATGGTGCGCACGCACCCCGTGCACGGCTCGCGGGCGGTCTACTTCCACATCTCGAAGGCCACGCACATCGAAGGCATGACGCCCGAGGCGAGTCGCAGCTACATGGCCGACCTGATCGAGCGCATGATCCGACCGGAGATCGTGTATCACCACGCCTGGCGCAAGGGCGACGTGCTGGTGATCGACGACCGGGCGACGATGCATCGGGCGCACGGCGACTACGATCGCAGCCAGAGCCGCGTGCTCTGGCGGATCATCGTCGAGGGCGATCGGCCGGTTTGATTCCGCCAATCGTGGTGCCCATCTTCCGGATTGGGCTCGTCGTCCTGGCGCTCAGCCTCGCTCTGGCACCACTGCACGCCGAGGCCCAGCCACGAAAGACACCACGGATCGGATTCTTGAGCTGGGGCGCTTGTCCCGGGCCGGAATCCGTCTTTGGCCTGGCCCTCCGCGACCTCGGCTACACCTGGGGACGGACGATTCAGTTGATCTGCCGGAGCGGCGAGGGGAACCACGACCGCCTGGCTCAAGCGGCGACCGCTCTGGGCGCCGAGAATCTCGACGTGATCGCAGCTCTCACGCACGTGACTGCCTACGCCGCGCGTCGTGCGACCTCATCGACGCCCATTGTCATGATTGCCAGCGGTGATCCGGTCCGCACCGGTCTCGTCGCCAGCCTGAACCGGCCGGGCGGTCAGGTGACGGGCCTGACGTACTACGCGACCGACCTGGTCGCGAAGCGGATGCAGCTGCTCAAGGAGATGGTTCCCGGCATCACGGGAGTCGCGGCCCTCGGGAATCCCGCGTCGGCCCACGTGTTTGGAGTGTACGAAGAGGATGCCGAGGGCGCCGCGCGCGTCCTCGGGCTGCGATTGGTGAAGGCCCCGGTGACCGAGGCTCGCGACCTGGATCGCGTGATCGAGGCAGTCGCCAAGGACAAGGCGCAGGCACTGCTCGTCCTCACGGATCCAATGCTCGGAGCTGAGGCGCGCCGGATTGCTGAGCTCACTGCCCTCCACCGTCTTCCCGCCATGTACTGGGCTCCGTGGTTCGTGGAGGCGGGCGGGCTTGCTGCCTACTCGGCCGACTACGACGCCATGGTGCGCCGTGCCGCCTATTACGTCGATAGGATCATCAAAGGCGCGCGGCCAGCCGATCTTCCCGTCGAGCAGCCGACGAAGTTCCAGCTCGCCATCAACCTCAAGACCGCGAAGGCGCTCAGCCTCACGGTTCCGCAGTCACTCCTGCTGCGGGCAGACAAGGTGATCGAGTAGCGTGCGCGGCTAGCGCGGCCCGAGATCGCGCTCGGCGTCGGCCAGCAGCGCGTCGAAGCTTCCCGGCAGCTCGAGTGCGCGCCCGACCACGCCCGGGCTGTAGCCCTGGAGCCAGTAGCTGTTGGTCGGATGCCCACCGCCTGCGACGACCACGATGAAGTTGTCCGGGCTCGCGGTGATCGGCCAGGGATCGAGCGCGATGCTCTCGCGCACGACCTTGCTCGAGTCGATCTCGAGCCACGCCGGACAGCCGGCGCGGCGCAGGTGCTCCGTCGGAATCCGCGAATGCTCCCAGAGGAATTCGCGAATCGAGGCCTTGGTCCAGCCCAGACGCGCCATCGTGTTCGCGACGACGCCGGGAATCATCAGGATGCCCGGGGTGCCGTGCTCGTAGCCCGCCAGGCCCGGCATGTTGGGCACGCGCATGAAGTCGGCCATGCGGTACATGCCCTGCAGCGCGTCTTCCTCCGGCGTCTCCTTCTTGGCGCCGCGCCGGCGAATGTTGGTGGCGCCATTCGCGAACGCGAGCGTGATCGCGCTCTGGCCCGGGGCGAAGGCATGACGCTCGGTCGCGAAGGCCGCCCAGCCCGGCGGTAGATTCGCCTCGTCCTCGGCGAAGACGACGTTCGTGTAGCGCACGCCGCCGTAGTTGGCCATCGTGCCGATGCCGGGCAAGGCGCCGCCGACGTTCTGCTGCAGAAGACGCAGCGCGCGGCCGATGCTGGCGCCCGCCGGACGCTGCGGATCGGGGCCCAAGCAGCCGAAGCCGGAGTTGAGCCGGATCTGCTCGCCGATCGGCCCGTTCACGATGACGACGGGGAAGGCGCTGCCCGAGGCGGCCTGCAGCTGCGCGCTCCCGGAGGCGGGGTCGAGAAACGCGTCGACCGCGGCGACGAGCACCGGCAAGTATTCGGGGCGCCCGCCCGCCATCGCCAGCGCGATCGCGCAGGTCTCGATCGTGGTCACGCCACCGCGGGGCGGGAAGATGCCGATTCGCCGCCCGCGCGGTGCGGTCGCGCCGCGAAGGATCCAGTCCACGCGCTCGCGCGTCGGCGGCCAGAGCGGCAGGCCGTCGCCCCAGCGGTTGGCGAGCATGAGGTTGTTCGCGCGCGCGAACGCGTCCTCGACGCTGGCACCTTGCACCGTGATCATCGGCGACGCGCCCGCGCCATCCGCGGCGAACACCGAGCGCCAGCGCGTCAGGCCGTCGTAGAACTCGCGCTTGCGCGCCTCGACCGGCGAGATGTCGCTGCCGGGCAGGAACATCTCGATGGGGAAGGTGACCATCGCCGCGTCGGGCGCCAGGCCCAGCCCGGCGACGGCGTTGGTCATCACGCCGACGAAGTCGGCGCGCGTCAAGGTGACGGTCGGAATTCCCTGCGCTTCGAGCCTAGCGGCCGCCCGGCCGCATGCAGTGGCGCAGGACCCTCAGGCAGCGTTACCGATGATGACCGCGTCGACGCCGCTCTGCTTGACGGCGGCCGCGGTCTCCTCGGAGCCGATCACAGCGTTGCCCTGCGGGAACGCGTCGATCGGCAGCACCTCGATCCCCGGGAAGTCGGCTTCGAGCAGCGATTTCAGCAGCGGCAGCATGCGGAACGCCTGCCACTGCTCGTTGCTGACGAAGCCGACGCGTTTGCCGGCCAGGCCGCTGACGCGCGGCGCGAACGGCTGCTTGACCTCGATCGCACCGGACGGGTCGTGGAATTCCAGCGTGTTCATGGCGCGATTATACGGCTGTATTCGTTCGCGGACATTGACGCCCCTCGTGACGGCCCGATACGATGGGCCTCATGGTGGACTACGAGACTCGGACTCGGCGCTTTACCCGTGCGGAGTACGAGCGGCTCATCGAGCTCGGCGTGTTCCAGCCTGGCGAACTGATCGAGCTGATCGGTGGTGAGCTCATCGTGGCGGAGCCGCAGGGCGCCGCTCACTACACGGCCATCTGCAAAACCGCGAGCGCACTCCAGACCGCGTTCGGGCCGGGGTGGTATGCGCGGATGCAGGGGCCGATTGGGCTCGATGACGAGTCAGAACCGGAGCCCGACATTGCCGTCGTGCCCGGCGCCCCAGACGACTATGCCCGTGCGCATCCCGAGCGTGCGGTCCTCACCGTGGAAGTGGCCGAGTCGAGCCTGGCCCTCGATCGGCGACACAAGGGTAGCCTCTACGCCCGCGCCGGTCTGGCGGATTACTGGGTCGTCAACCTGGTCGATCGCGTGCTCGAGGTGTACCGCGCACCGGTCGAGGACTCCGCGGCGCCGTTCGGCTGGCGCTACGCCGAGCGCGAGGTGCTCGACGCCTTCGCGCGGATCACTCCGCTCGCCGCGCCGCAGGCAAGCGTCTCCGTCTCCCAGCTCCTGCCCTGATCGAGCCGACCGGCTCAGCCTTACTTGATCTTCAACAGCTTCGCGGCCGTCTCCCCGAGCATCATCCGCCGCTGCGCGTCGGTGAAGCCCGGCGCCTTCAAGATGTGGTCGACGGACTTGTCCTGCCACGGGATCGGATGGTCGGTGCCGACCACGAGCTGACTCACGCCCACTTCCGCGGCCAGGTGGCGCAGCGCCTCGGAGGTGAAGACCAGCGTGTCGTAGTACATCGTCTTCAAGTATTCGGTCGGCCGCTTCTTCAGCCTGATCCCGGTATCCATGTCCGGCGCGACACGCAGGCTGTTGTCCGAGCGGGGGGCGTACGACGGCAGGAAGCCGCCGCCGTGGGCCGAGCAGATCTTGAGGCCGGGGAAGCGGTCGAGCGTGCCCTCGAAAATCAGGTGCGAGAGCGCGATCGTCGTATCGAGCGGGTTGCCGATCGTGTTCGCGAGCCAGCCGTTGCCCTTGAAGCGCTTGGCAAGGTCGGGTGTGCTCTGCGGATGGATGAAGATCAGCACGCCGAGCTCCTCGGCCTTGGCCCAGAACGGATGGAACTTCGGGTCGGAGAACTCGTCGCCGGCGACGCTGGCGCCGACGGCGGCGCCGCGCAGCCCGAGCTTCTTCACGCCCTCGGTGAGCTGCTGCACCGCCAGGTCCGGGAACTGGAGCGCCACCGACGCGAAGGCGACGAAGCGGTCGGGATACTTCGCGCAGAATCCGGCGAGCGCCTCGTTCTGAATCTTGATCACCTTTTCGACGACGTCGCGCTCGGCCCGATACCACGCGGGGTTGATGCTGATCGCTTCCATGTCGATGCCCTGCGCGTCCATCTCGCCGATGCGGCGTTGCCCGACTTCGCCGATGCCGGGCCCGCGATGGTCGTCGACCTTCAGCCCGAGCAGCGCGTACGCCTCGGGGATCACGCAGTGCGCGTGCACGTCGATGACCTTGACGCGCTTGCCGCCGACCTTCACTTCCCGGCGCCGGCTCGTCTGCGTGCGGCCCGCCGCCGCTCGCACGTGTCCTGTGCCGCGCGCGGGCGGCCGCGTGCGAGTCCGGAACCTTGCCTGCGCCTCGGCGAGCAGCTCACACCCGGTAAAGGCAATCATGGAGTCCTCCTGGACATTGCGAGTTCTGCCGGCGCGCGCCGGCACACGTCGAGAGCGGTCACCGCCAGCACGCGCGTGACCTTTTCCATCTCGCTCACGAGCACGCACGCGTCGTCCTCGTCCGCGTTACCGCGAATGGTCGCCGGACCGTAGAGCAGACACGTGATCCCGGCCTTCCAGAGGTGGCACGTGTCGTCCGCGCTGTACGAGTGCGGCAGCACGGTGCCGATGGCCTTGGGCTCCTGGCCGGTCACCGCGCGATAGCTCCGCGCCACGGCCTGCACGATCGGCGCGTCGGTGGGCATGTCGAACGGATCCATCACCAGGCGCCGACGACCCTTGAAGCTCGGCGGCGGCGGGATCTCGATCTCGTAGCGCAGCTCGGGATCGCGTGCGGCGAGGGGATCGAGCGCGCGTCGGATGTCGTCGACGATCCCGTCCACGGTCTGTCCCGGCACGAAGTGCACGTCGACCAGGATCGTGCACAGGTCGGGCACGTACGGCGGCTCGACCAGCACGTAGTCCTGGCCGCGGCCGCCCAGGATGCTGCCGACGTTGAGTCGAGGAAACGCCGGCAGATCGGGGCGTGGCGTGTGGCGAAACTCTACGCGCTCGAGTGCCTGCACGATCGCCGTCATTTTCTGCACGGCGTTCACCGTGCCCTCGAGTCGTCCGATGTGCCCGGTGACGCCGTAGGCGTGGATCGCCATGTGTACGATGCCGGAGTGGACCGTGACGAGGTTGTCGGCGCCAAACGGCTCGGCAACCACCGCGGCGTCGGTGCGCAGCCCGCTCTCCATCAAGTAGTGCGTGCCTTCGCCGCCCTGAGTCTCGCCGGCCACGCACGCGACGACCAGATCGCCTGCCAGCCTCACTCCCGATCGGCGAATGGCTTCGGCCGCCATGATGATGCTGGCGAGGCCGCCCTTCATGTTCTGCACGCCGTGCCCGTACAGCCGATCGCCCTCGAGGCTCGGCGTCCACGGATCGCGACGCCAGCGGCGGGTGAGCGCGTTGATGTCCGTGTGGCCGTTCAGCATGAGGCTGGCGCCGCCGCCGGTCCCGCGCAGGGTGGCGATGGTCTGCAAGCGCCCGGGCTCGATCTCCTGGAGGTCCACGGCGTAGTCGCGCTCGCGGAAGAACTTGTCGAGGAACCCCGCAACCTCGGTCTCCTCGGTCTTGAAGCTCGGGATGCGGATCAGCGCGCTGGCCAGGTCGACCAGCTCTCGCGGGTCGACACGGGCCAGGATCGAGCGCGTCTGATCGTCCATCGCCGTGCCGGTCAGACGAACGTCAACGGCTCGACGTGCGCTTCGCCCCGCGCGAAGCGGCCGATGTCGAGGGGGCTCGCGTCCATCGTCACGGCGCGGCCGTGGGCGAGCATCTCGGCCATGAGCTGGCCGGCGATCGGGCCGTGCATGAAGCCGTGGCCGCTGAAGCCGGCGATCACGTAGAGCCCGTCGGCGCCCGGCACCGCGCTGACGATCCCGGTCTGATCCGGCGTCATCTCGTAGAGCCCGGCCCACGCGCGCATGAGCTCGGCGTCGGCCAGCACCGGCGCCCGATGGATCGCGCGCTCGATCAGCGCGGGTTCGAGGCTCCGATCGATCTCGGTGCTGAAGCCGTCGGGCTCGTCGCGGCGCCCGTGGCCGAGCAGGAGGCCCGGACCCTCGCGGCGCAGCGAGAAGTTCGTGTGCGGGTCGATGATGAACGGCGTGGCCGCGGGAATGCGCGAGGCCGGGAACGGTGCCGTCATGAACTTGTGGCGCCGGTGCGGGCTCACGGGAATGTCGACGCCGGCCAGCCGGCCGACCACGCCCGACCAGGCGCCGGTCGCGATCACGGTGGCCGGCGCCTCGAACGAGCCGGCGGCGGTGGCGACGCCGCGCACGCGGTCGCCCTCGCGCAGAAAGCCGTGCACCTCGTGCTGTTGCTTGATGACCACGCCGAGATCGCGCGCCCGGGCGGCGATGGCGGTCGTGCACAGGTACGGATCGGCGTAGCCGTCGCGCGGCGTGTAGGTGGCGCCGAGGAGGTCGGCGGTGTTGAGATACGGGCACAAGGCGCGCGTCGCGGCCGCGTCGAGCAGCTCGACCTTCACGCCGAGACTCTGCTGGAGCGCGACGCTCTGCCGGGCCACCGCCAGCTCCGCCTCGCTCCCGATCAGGATCACATAGCCGTGCTGGCGGAAGTTCGGGTCGACGCCGAACTCGTCGCGGAAGCGCTCGTAGGTGACGATGCTGTGCGTCGTCAGCTCGACGCCCAGGCGGTTGGCGTACTGGTGGCGGATGCCGCCGCTGGCGAGCGCGGTCGAGCCCGAGCAGACGGTGTCGCGCTCGAGGACGATCACCGGGCTCACGCCGAGCCGGGCCAGGTGATAGGCCGTGCTGACGCCCATGATGCCGGCGCCGACGATCACGACTTCAGCGGTTTCCGTCACGCCGCCACGATACTACAATCACGCGCGGAGGAGATTCCCATGGCTACGCTCGATCCGGTCTGGGCCACGGTCGCCGAGCTTTCTCACGCGTACGAGGCGCGCACGCTCTCGCCCGTCGACGTCGTCGACGCGCTGATGGCGCGGATCAAGCGCCGCAACCCGTCCTTGCAGGCCTACATCGCGGTCTACGAGGCCGACGCGCGCATGGCGGCCGAAGCCGCAGACAAGGCCATTCGCTCCGGCCATCGCGTCGGCCCGCTCCACGGCGTCCCGATCGCCCTGAAGGACCTGGTCGATCTGCAGGGGCGGATCACGACCGGGGGGTCGAAGGTGTGGGCCAACCGCGTATCGCCGGTCACCGCCACCCTGGCCGAGCGCTTGATCGGCGCCGGCATGATCGTGCTCGGCAAGACGCACACGGTCGAGTTCGCCATGGGCAGCTGGGGCACCAACACCCACATGGGCACGCCGCGCAATCCCTGGGACCTCGCCGTGCACCGGACGCCCGGCGGCTCCTCGAGCGGCTCCGGTGTCGCGGTGTCCTCAGGCATGGCGCCCGTCGCGATCGGTACCGACACGGGTGGCTCGGTGCGGATTCCCGCGGCGTGGTGCGGCATCGCGGGGCTCAAGGTGACCGCGGGACGAATCAGCACCTACGGCGTCCTGCCGCTCAGCTCGACGCTCGACACACCGGGGCCGCTCGCGCGCTCGGTCGAGGACACAGCGCTGATCTACCGCGCGCTGAGCGGCCCCGATCCTCGCGACCCGCATACGTCCGTGTGGACTCCCGCCGATCCGCTGCCGACCCTGCGGCGCGGGGTCGACGGATTGCGGCTGGCAGTTCTGCCGGACGCCGAGCGCGTCGGCGTCGAGAAGGAAGTGCTGGCGGCGTACGACGCGGCGGTGAGCACGCTGGCAAGTCTCGGCGCGCGGATCGAGCGCGTCCAGTTTCCGCGCCCGCTGAGCGCCTACGCGGGCGCGACCGGCGCGATCATCGGCGCCGAGGGCTATCGATTCGTCGGCCATCTCGTCGACGACGACAGGATCCCGACGGATCCGCACGTGAGACCGCGCATCCAGCTCGGACGCAACATCTCGGCGCGCGACTATCTGCTCACGCTCGCCCAGCGCGAGGAGCACGTGACTGAGTTCGCCGCGGCCGTCGGCGACGTGGACGCGATCCTGACGCCGACCGCTCAGACCGCCGCGATTCCCATCGATCGCGTGGATCAGACGACCACTGCGGCCCACTTCACGCGACCCGGGAACTATCTCGGGCTCTGCGGCCTCGCCGTCCCCAGCGGATTCTCCGCCGAGGGCATGCCGCTCTCGCTTCAGATCCTCTGTCACGCCGGCCACGAGGCCACGGCCTTGAGAATCGGCTGGGCCTACGAGCAGGCGACGAGCTGGAAGACCCGCCGGCCGCCCGAGCCGTAACGCGTCGGACGCGTCGCTGAGCTGACGCGCGATTCGGGCGAACTGCCCGAATCGGCGCATACATCCAACGCGCTTCCTCACCCGTAGTTCACGGTGAGGAGGGAGCAGCGATGGATGGTCGCGTAGCGCTGATCGTGAGTGCGCTGATCGCGTCGGCCGAAACCAAGCCCGTCGTCGACGTCCAGATTTTCCAGTACCAGCCGGCTGCCGTGGAAATCAAGGCCGGCACCGCCATCACGTGGACCAACCGTGACGAGATCGAGCACACGGTGACGTCCGGCGACCCCGAGCACCGCACCGGCCGCTTCGATCTGCGCCTGTCGAGCCGGGGTACCAGCGCGAAGGTCGAGTTTCTTGAACCGGGTGTCTATCCCTACTTCTGCGATCGGCACCCCTCGATGCGCGGCGAAATCCGCGTCAACTGACACGAGCCGTGAACAACGTACGAAACAGCAGCGAACAGCACAGACAACGAAAGGAGCGAGCGATGAACAAGCACATTCTGGTGTGGGTGGGAGCGATCAGCATGATGGGCCTGGCCGGGTGCACGCAATCGATGGCGCAGGCGCCCGCGCACGACGCGATGGCGTCGCACGCGGCGATGACCTCGGGCACCAAGGCCGCGCAGCTGCGCGCCGGGCTCAACAACCTTTTCTCCGAGCACGTCTATCTCGCGGGCGCGGCGACGAACGCGGCGCTCGGCGGGCGCGAGGCGGAATTCAAGGCGGCCGCCGGCGCGCTCGACGCCAACTCGGTGGCGATCTCCAAGGCGATCGGCTCCGTGTACGGCGAGGGCGCTGAGAAGGCGTTCCTGCCGCTGTGGCGCCGCCACATCGGCTTCGTCGTCGACTACACGGTCGGCGTCGCCAGCAACGACAAGGGCAAGCAAGACAAGGCCGTCAACGACCTCGTGGCCTACACGCAGGACTTCGGGGCGTTCCTCGCGTCGGCCAACCCGAATCTGCCGAAGTCGGTCGTGGCCGACCTGGTGAAGCACCACGTGGTCACGTTGAAGGACGTGATCGACGCGCAGGCCTCGAAGGATCCGGCCCGCGCCTACACCGCGCTGCGCGCCGCGGCGGGCCACATGCAGACGATCGCCGATCCGCTGGCCGAAGCGATCGTGAAGCAGTTTCCCGACAAGTTCTCGGGCTGAGCTGGAGGACGAGCCGTAGCTGACCGCGCCCCGGGGAGACCCGGGGCGCGTTGTCTTTCAGGCTTTGGCGGGCGGACGGGGAGTGACGTGGCCGCAACGGCCGCAGGTGCGATTCTTCTCCGAGCCGTAGAACTCTTCGTAGGCGCGCGAGACCGGGTCCTCGCGATAGTCGGCGACCTGCTTGACGCTCTGATGCAGCTGAGCCCCGCACTTCTCGCAGAACCACGTGAAGCGATCGCTCTCGTCGGCGCGCCGCTTGCGCTCGAGTACCAGCACGAACGCGTCGGGCGAGAAGCGCGGCGAGTGCGGCGTGCCCGCGGGGCAATGGACGATCTGGCCCTCGCGGATGACCGCGATCTTCTCGTCGCCCTCGGGTGTCCGGTAGTGGAGGTTCATGTCGCCCTTGATCATATACATGACCTCGTCGCTCGGGTCGCTGTGGAACTCGCTGCGAAACTCGCGTCCGCGCGCGACGAAGGCGATGCTGTCGGGCGTTTGCCACAGGACCGTGTTGGGCCGTCCGGAGCCACGGATGGTGCTCATGATCTGGCCCAGGTCAACGGCCTTCATCTCGTCCATCGTCTACTCCTTGCTCGCGTGCTCGACGCGCAGGTCGAAGCCGCTCGGGTGGAGCTTGAAGCCTTTCACGTTCGCGCGCGTGGCGACTACCTGCA
>Ga0209382_10002228_pt1 | contig 28717 bp, 19 predicted proteins | sample SoiMetdeltSBSDD5_FD_187599 | JGI IMG/M metagenome (GOLD analysis project Ga0209382, IMG submission 187599) | Bulk soil microbial communities from a Populus tree surrounding site in Tennessee, USA - Soil MetaG P. deltoides SBSDD5 (SPAdes) (version 2) | ecosystem: Environmental > Terrestrial >...
CAGCTGATGCGCCGCATCCTCGTCGACCACGCGCGCCGGCGCCGAGCGCGGAAGCGCGGCGATGGCGTGCGGCCGCTCGCGCTCGACGACGCCGATGCGGCAGCGGGTTCGTCTGCCGCCGGCGACCCGGTCGATGTGCTCGTCCTGAACGAAGCGCTCGAACGACTCGCAGAGCTCGACGAGCGTCAGGCGCGCATCGTCGAGCTCCGATACTTCGCCGGCTTGAACATCGAAAGCACCGCCGAGGCGCTTCACATCTCGCCGGCGACGGTAAAACGCGAATGGGTCGTGGCCCGCGCCTGGCTGCGTCGTGAGTTGGCGCGATCGTGACGGCTGGGCGCTGGGAGGAGATCAAGGCGGTCGTCGCGACGGCGCTTGAAAGGCCGCCCGCGGATCGCGGCGCGTACCTCGACGACGCGTGTGGAGCAGACCGGGAGCTGCGACGCGAAGTGGAGTCTCTGATCGTTGCGGCGGGGGGCGACGATAGCCTTCCGGCCGCTCGCGCCGCGGTCGCGGCTGCGAGCGCGAGCTACGCGATCGACGCCGAGGCGATGCTGCGCGCGGCCATCGAGCAGACGCTCGGCGATCGCTACGAGATCCTCCGTCCACTCGGCACTGGCGGGATGGGAGCCGTGTTTCTCGCGCGCGAGCCGGCGCTCGACCGGCTCGTCGCCATCAAGGTGCTGCGACCGGATCTCGCCGAGGCGGCGGAAGGCCGCGAGCGCTTCCGTCGCGAAGCGCGAATCGCCGCGCACCTCTTTCACCCCGGCATTCTCCCTCTGCACACGTTCGGCGAGAGCGGCGGCATCTGGTACTTCGTCATGGGCTATGTTCGCGGGCAGTCGCTCGCCGACCGGCTTCGGCTCGAGGGCCGGCTGTCGTCCAGCGACGCCCGCCGCATTCTCACCGAGCTCACGGACGCGCTGGACTGGGCACATCGACATGGCGTTGTGCATCGCGATATCAAACCATCCAACATCCTGCTCGACGACGAATCGGGTCGGGCGATTCTCGCCGACTTCGGCATCTCGAAGTTCACCGGCGGGAATGACAGCCTAACGCTTACGGGTATCGTCGTCGGGTCGCCGCACTTCATGTCGCCGGAACAGGCGATCGCCTCGGCCGACGTCGACGAGCGGAGCGATCTGTACTCGCTCGGCGCGGTGGCGTATACGATGCTCGCGGGTCGGGAACCGTTCGCGGGGACGACCACGAGTGAGCTCATCCTGCAGCGACTCACGCAGGATCCCGTCCCGTTGACGACGGTCGCTCCAACGGTGTTGGCGGACCTGGCGTCGGTAGTCACGCGGTGCCTGGCACGTGAGCCAGCGCTGCGGTGGCCGTCCGCGCGTGAGCTGCGAGAAGCCCTCTCGCGCTGCACCGACGACGACGCAGCGCGAACGTTGCCGGAATCGGTCCGCGACCTGCCGAGCTTTGCGCCCTACGCGGTGACGTGGGCGGTCGCGTGGACTGCCCTGGCACTCGTTGGGCTCCGATCGCCGCTGAATCGCACGCTGCTCATGCTCGTCGCCCTGCTCGTTCCGGTTGGACTTGTCCTCCACGTGTGGAACATCGGGGGTGAAGGGCTCCGGTTGATCGAGCTCGCGCGGATCGCGTCCTGGCCGCCGGAGTGGTGGGGACTCTGGTGGCCGCGTGCGCTTCGCAGACCGCATGACATCTGGCCACGTCTGCCCTGGCCGGCTCGCTTCGTCCGCCTCGCGCTGACGACGTTTTTCATTGGCCTGCCGCTGTTGATCCTCATGCCGGAATGGTTGTCCCTTCGTCGCATTGAGTCAGCGAGCCTCGGCGGGATCGACGTATTCCTCGCCGCCGAGGTCGCGTTGGTGCTCGGCACCGCGCTCGTGGTGACGGGCGGTTTCCGGTGGACTTCACGCAGAGCGCTCACGCTGTCGGAGGGAGCCCGCGTGCTGTTCGGCGCCACGTCGCCGGCGCCCATCTGGAACGTGCCACGCGTCGCCAGACTGCTCGACCCGCGCACGGGCAGTGTCAGGCCGCCGGACCGTGACGCTCCCGCCGATCATCTCCGCGCGATTCAGGATGTCGTCGCGCTGCTCGATGCCGACGCGGGGAACGTGGGACCGATGACGTGCACCGTGGCTGAGCGCTTGTGTCGCGAGATCGAGCGATGCGACCGCGACGGCGCGTCGTTCAGGCGTGACGCGAATCCGCGCGAGGTCGAGCGCCTAACGCTGCACCTCAGCGCGCTGGACGAGTCGCCTGACGAAGACAGCGCGGAGCGCCGTGAGCTGCGCGACCTCCTGCGACACCAGCTCGACGTCGTTCGTCGCATGCAGGGGCGCCAGGAGGTCGCCTCACAGCGCAGCGCGCACCTTTTCTATCTGCTGCGCGGCCTGTGGGCTCAGCTCTGCCTGTTGCGAAACGTGAGCACCGGCGGGCCGGTCGCGGTGGCCCGGCAGGCGGACCGCGTACGTAGCCTGTGCGCGGAGATCGACACCGCGCTCGACGTCGTGGACCAGCCCGCGGCCCGCGGAGCCTAACGCGTGACCTGCGACACGCAGCTCATTCCGCCGAGTGCCCCCCGCTGCAGCAGCGGGTAGCCGCCCCGAACGACGAACTCCACCGCCACCGGAACCCCGTGGGTCTGCTGCGTGGTCCATTCGGCGCGGACCGACGTGCCACTCCCCTCGGCCTTGGTCGCGCGGGACACGAGGCGGAAGAGTGCCCAGTCTCCGGTCGCCTCTCCGGCCAGCAGATCGCTCTTTCCCACCTTGGCAATAAGCCGCGCATCGCGGCCGGACTGTGCCGGCCAGACGAACTGCGCGGGCGGTGTGTCTTTGACGAACCGCGCCACGTAGGACCCGTGCGAGAGCGTTATCTGCGATACCTGCGGAGTTATCACACCGCGCGCCGTCAGCTCCAGGTGAGGCTCCGGCGCGCCGCCGAACAGCGCCGCCGACACCGTGGCCGCCCGGTTGAAGAACTGAAGGAACGGAGCCGAGAGAGCGACCGGCGCACCCTGCTTCTCCACCCACTGCGCGCCCTGCTTCTCCATCAGGGGCTCGAGACGCTCCTGATGGAACGCCCAGAGCGCGCCACTCCCCGGCGCCAGCATGGCAACGACATCCGTGATCGACGCTTCGGCCGTCGCGTCGGGATTGAACGGGAACTTCGCGAGCAACGGCGTCATGGCGGCGCACAGCGCTCTGCCGCGCTCGTTGAGGATGGCCGCGAGGGCGGCTGGCCCACCGCCCGGTGGAGGGGGAGGAGCCGCGCCGCCTCCACCGCCTCCGGCGGGCGCCGCCGCCACCTTCGGCCCGGAGGGCGGGCGCGTTGCGGCAACCGTGCGCAGCGCCACTTCGGCGCCGTCGATCGGTGCGAGCAGCAGCGCCGCCACCGGAGGACCGACCTGCACGGCCGCCGTGTCGACCGCGAACTTCTGCGCGAGCTGCCGTGCCGCGACCTTCGCCTGGGTCACGGGTCCGAGCGCCTGCTGTGCCGCCTGCGCCATGCTCTGCGCGCTGGCCGTGTCCACCACCGGCGGCATGTTGGTCACTTGTTCGACGGCGGCCTGCGCTCCCACGAGCGCGTTGACGTATTGCTGATTCGCGTCGGACACGAACTTGTCGGGCGGTCCCGGCGGCGTGACGGCGTGCACGGGCTGGAACGCTGCGGCCATTGCCGAGTCGACCGCCGTGTTGCGCGCGACGAGCGCCAGTATCGCGAGCAGCGGCGACTGCGCGCCGCCGAGTATGCCTAGCTTCTGCGCGACGTCGCGGGCGGACGCGCTGCGCACGACCGACGTGGCGCGCACGAACGCCCGCCACCGCTGCACGTAGTCACCGCGGTATCGCCGGCGCAGCTCGGCGATTACTGCTTCGCGATCCTGCGTCAGGGCGGCAGCCGAATCGCCGATGACCCACCGCTCGCCCTCGAAGTACGGATCGGCGTTGCGGAAGGCGTTCTCCATCTGTGCCCATCCGGCGGCCGTGAAGGCGCCGGGCATCTCGTTAGGCGCGGCGACCACGCCGGGCGCCAGCGCGGCCACTTCGGCAAGCTTGACCGGGGGGACCGCCTGGTTCGCCTGGCTGAGCATGCTCTGATAGATCTGTTCGGCGCCCGAGAAACGGCGCAGGAAATCGCGCGAGCGGCGCACCACGCCCCCGTCCGCAGCCTGCGGCCACGGGTTGGCCCGCGCGAGCTCCGCAGAGTAGAACTCGAACTGCCGGCGGGCGAGCGCTGTCATGTCGGCGTCCAGCGCCTGTCCGCGAGCCCAGCTCGTCATCAGCACCGGCGCGAGAAACCTCGGCGTGCTTCGCGGCGACTCGTTGGTCATGACGAGATACGCCTTGAGCATGGCGTAATCGCGCCCGAAGTCGTCCGTGGGTCGCGGAAGCGCGGGCAGCGCACGGAGCGAATCCACGAGCGCGCTCCAGGCCGCGGCGTGCAGTTGGCGTCGGTATCCGTCGAGCCACACGCGACGACCGCCCGCAAGCAACTCATCACCGCGCCACAGTCCCCAGCCGAGGCGCATCGGCACACCGCTGGCGCGATATTCGCCGAGCGTATCGAGCGTCGCACGAAGCGCGTCGAGGCGGCTCAGCGCGTCGATCGATGGGAACGTGACGGCACCTCCCGGCGAAGCGACGACCGGCAAGGCGGCTACGCCGGCGGCCGCGGTGTTCACGCGGTTGGCCAGCGACCGGTTACCGACCCACGAGCGCGTTACGGCCGCCGCTACGATCAGCGCCGCGGCGATCGCTGCGCCGAGCAGCGCGCGACGAACGCGCGCGACTCGCATTCCGCCGCGTGCTGCCGTCGCGGCACCGCGGTCGGCGAGGATGACCTCGGGGAAGAGCCGATCGAGGAACACCCACTGCGGAACACGGCGTGACGCCGGACGCGTGTACGACACCGCGGCCTGTGCGGCTGCCACGCCGCCCGACGCGAACACGCGAGTCGCGTCGGGGACTCCCATCGGCGCGGGCGCGACTCTCGCGGCGGGGGCCGGTGCCACATCGGAGATGAGAATTGGCCGCGCACCCACGAAGTAGAACCCACGGAGCTGCGGGCTGACGCCCAGGTGCATCGGCCGACACAGCTCGATGAGAAAGCGGGAGAGCGACGCGGACACCTTGCCCATCTCGCGAGGCAGCTCGTATCCCGTGAGTCGCCGCTCGGCCACGCTCTCGCGGGCAAGCAGTTGGCCTCGGCGCGCGGCGAGCGCTGCGACGATACCGGCCATCGCGGCATCGAGGCGTGGCGTCACACGCTCGGCGTATGCGCCGGCCGCGCTCGAGCGCGCGCCGGCTTGCGCCGCGGCGTTGTCGAACGGCAGCGCGGCGCCGAGCGGCGTGCGGATCTCGTCGCTCGTGAACGGCGCGGCCCAGTCCTCGAAGTGCGGAATGCGATCCGCTTTCGTGAACAGCACGTACACGGGCAACGCGACGCCAAGCTCCTTCGCGGCCTCGCTGAGTCGCTCACGCGTTAGGCGGGCGAGTCCTTCGAGGTGCTCGCCGGCAGCGCCGGTATAGAAGTGGTCGCAGCTCACGCAGACGACCGCGGCGCGGGGCGGGGCGGTGCCGCGACCAAAGGCGGCGGCGAAGCGAGGACCGCGCAGCGCCCGAACGAATCGGCGCCAGCGAGACGCGTCGGCAAGCACGTCGCCACCCGCTTCGACGAGCACCGCGTCGCGGACCAGCCAGACGTTCGCGTTCGCTGTGGACTTCGGCGTTTCCCCCTTTGCGGGCGGAGCGTCGCCGGCGAGCAGCTGCGGGTCGGTCCCCGAATGCGTAACGACGGTCGTCTTGCAGCTTCCTTGCGAGCCGAGCACGAGCACGATCGGCTTCGCGTCGAACGCGCCACGGGGCAGTCGCGCCCGCGCGGCGGCAACCGCCGCGAGTGCGTCGTCGCGTCCGGGCGCGGCGGCGACTGTTGGCTCGTCGACGGGGCGCAGGAACCAGAGCAGCGCGACGGCCGCGACCAACCCGAGCACGATGAGGCCGACGCGGAGCGCGACCCGTTCACCATCGGTGAGCGGGACCACGCCGCCGAGGAGCCAGGCGAGCAGGATGAACGCCACGAGCACGGCGAGGGCGGCGTACCAGCGGGTGGATTTACTGCGAGCCATGGGCGTTAGGCCAGTGACAGGGCGAACGGCACGATGCGGTCAGTTGGTCCCGGACCGCGGCGCCGCGAGTACCTCGACGTTGCGGGCGGAGCCGCGAAGGGAGAGCGCCGCGGCGCCCCAGATGGTTGCGGCGAGGACGACGCTGGCCGCGAGCCCGATGACGAGACGGCGGATCCAGGGATCGCGCCCGGCAATTGTATCGTTAGGTGGGCGCCATGCGGGCACCAGGTCTCCCGGTGCACCGCGCATGCGCCGCACCCGGTCGTCGAGCTGCGCGGCGACCGCGTGGAGCGCGCCACGATCATCGAGCCCGTACCGACCGCGGAAGCCCAGCAAGAGACAGAGGTGATGCACCTCGAGCAGGTCCGCCAGCGCCTCGGAGTCCGGACGCGCGAGCAATTGCTCGACGTGCTGGAAGAACCACTCGCCGCCCATGTGCCCGCCGAACAGCTCTTCCTGAAGAGGGCGCCGCGACCAGTCGGCGAGCGCGGCTTGCCGCGAGTTCAGCGCCGATTCATCAAGCAGCGCGACGACCGCGAAGATCGCGAGCCGCACATCGGCCGGTGCGTACCCCGCTGCCTGCGCCTCCTGGTCCGCTCGCCGCACCAGCTCCAGCAGCTGCGCGCGAAATGCGGCCGCGTCCGGCACGGGTTGGCGATCACCTCGAAGGCGCGCGACGGCGGTGAACAGCTCCTGCAGGATCAGCGCAAGACGGCCGGCTCCGACAGGCGTTACGGATACCGGCGTGAGCGCAGAGATGGCGGAAGAACCGATGGCACTGGTCATGGCAACGGACGGCGGAGCGAAAGGCTCGAGGAGGATTCGCCGCCGTGCGCGTTCAACGGCGGCGTGTATCCGCGAAGCTAGAGCGCGCGACGCTCATGCGCCATGAGCCCACGTTCAACCGCCGATGAGAACCGCGAGCTCCAGAACCGTGTCGCCGAAAGAATCCGGGAGGTACACGCCGATCTCGCGCGTCGCGGTCAACGCAGTGTCGCACGGTCCCGCTCGTAGAATCTCGAAGTAGGTGAGCTCCGCACGCGGCGCGAGTCCGGCTGGCGGAGCCGGTGCGTGCTCCAGCGTGAAACCGGGAATCGCGCGTCGCGTCAGCTCGAGCACGAACTTCCGCGCGCAGATCTTCGAGAGCTGCGGCACGGCCACGATGGTGTCGCGCGCGGAGAGCGACGAGCGCACGCCGAGGAACCAGCGCGCCCCGCGATCGAAGCAGCGCGGGTCCGCGATCGTCGCGCCGAACAGCGCGTCGTCGCCGAGGGGCAGCGGGACTACCACCGCCTTCGCGGCAACGACCACGTCGAGGTGCTTGCGCAGGTGCCGCTCGAGCGCGCCGAAGCACGCCCCGAGGTCATCGTGTACGTATTCCGGCAGGTCACGCGCCTGCGTCGTCAGTGAGAACGTGCACAGCGCCCCGGCGAGACGAGAAAGCTCCAGCCACAGCCGCTCCGGATGCGCCCGGCGCGTGGCGAGCAGATGACGCAGCGGCGCCTCCGCCGACCGAATCGCGTGCAGGAGCCAGCGCGTCGCGAGCTCGTTCCCGATGTACGCCGCGGGTGCCACACCGCCACGCGCGGTTCCAGCCGCCCCAAGTGTGGCGCTGAGCGACGCCCCCTTTGCCTCGAGCATTCCGAGCACGGCGCGAAGAATTTCGAGCAACCGATCGCTCGCACCGATCTGCAGCGCCGGTGGAACGTAATCCGGGTCTACGATGAAGCGTCCGCTGCCGTCCCGCCGGATGCGTGCGATTGGAAGGCTCACGTCGCTCGGCGACACTTCATGGTCGAGGCGCAGGCCCAGACGCTTGGTAGCGAAGTGAATGTCCGTGGCGTCCTCACCAGACGTCTCGTCGCGTACGGTGGCGACAGTGGTCATCCAGCGCGTGCTGTCCGCGTCCGCGTTGTGCTCGGCCGAGGGGTACGTGCCGAAGCCCAGCTCGGTGCCTCCGCCGTTTGCCGGACTGACGTTGGGACCGTCGCTTCGCCAGCCGGGTAAGGTCAGCAGCACGGTGTGCGTGTCGCGTGCGGGCGAGAATCGCTCAGCCAGCGACGTCGGAGCAGGTGCGCGATCGGCCTCGGGTACCGCGACGGGTGTCCCGTCGGGGAAAATGCCTCGCGCGTGCGACAGCGCGAGCGTTCCGCCGCCGAGCGCATCGGCGTCGAGCACCGCACTGGTCACGCCGTAGCCAAACGGGAACAGTGCCTCGATCGTGTGGCCGAGGGTTTCCTCGAAATGATGTCGCTGCGCCTGAAAATGTTGCGGCGCGAGGAACATGCCCTCTTCCCAGACGACGCGGTTCACTTGTCGAGGGGGGAGACGCATGACGGAGTTTGCAATAAAAGTGAGTGCGGCGTCAGAGTGTCTGATAGCCGCGCGATGTAGGTTCCCGTGATTGCGCCGCGTCACCGCGGAGTGAACAATATACGTCCTCGCTGCTCGCCGTCCTCGGTCCGCTCGTCGCGGACCGTCACATGGCCGGCGGGTCGACCCGATGCCGTCACTGATGACCAGCTTCGACGACCGTTACCGCCTGCTCAAGTGCGTCGCTCTGGGCGGTGGAATGCGTACGCACAACGCTCAGGAGAAGTCGACCGGCCGGCCGGTGATGGTGCACATCCTGGACGAGCCGGAGCCGGACGTGGTCGAACGGTTGCGCACGCATGTGAATGCGCTCGCGTCGACCGACCGATCGCGGATCGTGGAGATGGTGGCGACGCCTAACGGGTTCGCCGTCGTGAGCGAGTTCCTCGCCGGCCTTACGACGTTCCCGGACTGGCTCTCTGCCCGCGCGCCGATGCCAGCCGCCGCGGCCCCGCCGCCGGCGGCTCCCGAGCCTGATGAGGCAGTAACGCAACTGATTCCGGCGGTGGTCGAGCCGATCGTGCCGCCGGCAGACCCGGCACCCGCCAGCGCGGCGGCGTCGGAGGCGACGCAGAGCTTCGTCATCGGTCGCATCGAATCGTCTCGCAACGCGAGCGCCAAGGGCGTTCAGCCGCCCGGCGAGTTCACGCGCCTGTTCGCCGGGACCGGTGGCGCGAGCGACGAAGGCGTGCCGCGCGCCGCGCCAGCCCCGGCCGCGGCGTCGACTCCAACGCCCTCGCCGGTCGTCGCAGCGCCAACCGCGGCGGCACCGCCTGCGCCGACACCGCCTGCGCCGGTTCCGGCTATGCCGACACCGGCAACGCGGGCGCCTAACGCCGTGCCCGCGCCACCACCGGTCGCGCAGGTCGCCCCGTCCCCGCCGCTGGCGTCCCGCGAGCCGCCGCCGCTCGCCCCCGGCGAGTTCACGGCGCTCTTCCGGCCCCTTGGCGCCCCGACGCCGCGCGACGCGGCGCCTTCTCCGCTCGTGGGCGGCACGACTCCGCCACCGGGTCGATCGCCTGCCGCACCGGCCGCGCCTCCGTTCGCCGCGTCCCCATCGGCGGCGTTTGGCGCCCCCACGTCGTCGGCTCGGGACCCGTATTCGGCGTTAGGCCGGGCGGCTGGACCGCCCGCCGATCACGGGAGCGCGCGGCCAGCGCCGCCGCCCTTGGTGAGCGGCGGTCCGCCACCGCTCGCGCCGCAACCCGCGGCCGCGTCGCCGCTTTCGCCGTCAACCTCCCCAGCCCATCAACTGGGTTCATCGCCCCTCGGAGTGGCACCATCGCCGCTCATGGGGGGCGGCGGCAACGGCGCGCCGTTGCCGCCCGTGATCCCTCCACCCGTGTTCACCGCGCCCGGCGCCGGAGCGCCGGGAGTGCCGGCGTCTCCGTTGTCGGGGCGCCCCGCGGCCGCGGCCGGACCGAGCGACTATACGATGCTGATCCGGCAGTCGGAGACCCCGGCGCCGCCCGCCGCGAAGCCGGCAGCGCCGACTCCGGCGGCTCAGTCAACGGTGCCCAAGCGGCCGGTACCGCTCGGGCTCATCATCGCGCTGAACGTCGTGCTGGTGCTCACGATCGCGCTCGTCCTGTATTTCGTCTTCCGCCCGGCCCCGCCTAACGCGGAAGCCGGTGCGCCGCTGCCCGCCGGGGCGAAGGTCCCGGCTGTGCAAGCGCCGGCGCCGCCCCCGGTACCCGCCATTCCGAAACCCGCGAAGCCATAGGCGGCGCGGACCCGAACTGCCGAGTCGTTAGGCGAGCACGATCACGAGCTCGAACCGGGCCTCGCCCAGCTCGGCGGGCACGTAGACGGCGAGGTTCCGCGCTCGCGCGACAGCGTCCCACGCGCCGCCGGAACGCTTGAGGGCGAAGTACACGAAGTCGAGCTTCACCGGCACCGCGGCGGGTGGCTGGGGAACGTGCGCGAGCTCGAGCCCCGGCAATGCCTGACGGATGAGGGTGTCCACGACGTCAGCGGAGCCGACCTTGCAGCCGGCGAGGACCCGCGACACGAGCTCCGCCTGCCTGATCGGCGCGCTCACGGCCAGATACCACGACGGCGCGGCGAGCCATCGCTCCTGCTCGACGGCCACCGCCTGCACCGCGGGTCGCACCGGACGCAACGGCAGCGCCACGGCCACCTCGGGAACCGCGGTCTCCAGCAACTCGAGCAACTGCGCTTCGAGCGCGCCGAAGCAATCACCAAGGCGGACATGATCGTACACCGGTAATCCGCGCGGTGTGGATGCAAACGTCGTGAGCGCGCCAGCCAGCGCGAGGAGCGACTCCCAGAGATCCGACGGATGCCCGTGTCGGACCTCGTGCAGGTGCCGGAGCTGCGGCAGATGCGTGTTGAGCGTATAGAGCAGCCAGAAGCTGGCGACGTCGGTTACCGAGAAATCGGCGAGCCCCTGGTTGCGTTGCCGTCGCGCGCCGGCTAGGGAGGACGCCTTTGCGGCGGCGCGTTCGAGGACTCGGTGCGCGATCCCGGTGATGAACGGACTTGCTGCGACGTCGAGCAGCGGCGGGACGAACGCCGCATCCAGTGTGACCTCTCCCGTGGGCGTGCGCAGCAGCCGGACCAGTGGCATCACCACGTACCCTTCGGCGGATTCTCCTTCGAGCAGCAGCCGCAGGTTCGGGCGCGCGATCTGAACCGGACGCTCGGCGAGGCCGGTCGTCTCGTCGCGCGCGAGCTGGTCCTCACCGCGCCAGCGTGCGGTGGTGGCGGCGCCACTCGCGCGCGCGTCGCGGCCGACGATATTGCGCGCGCCTGGGCGGTACTCGGGCACGGCGATCGAGACGACCAGCTCACGCTGATCCTGTTGCCACGCGGTATCCAGCGCTCTCGGCGGTGGCGATGGATCCGACGCCGGCGCGTCGAACAACAGCCCATCGGGGAAGCGACCGGCCGCACCGCGAACGACGACCGTTCCGCCCGCGAGCGCCTCCCGGTCGATCTCCAGGCGCGTGATGCCCCATGGGCAGAACGTGAGCGCGCCGAGCTGGAGGCGCAGCAGCTCATCGAGGTAACGATCCTGGGCCTGCAGGTGTTGCGGCGTGAGGAGCGTGCCTTTGCTCCAGAGGACGAGATCGAGAGATGACATGGCGTAGAACGTACCGAGCGTTCGACTATACGCCAGACGGTGATGCGGCGAGGGCCGATGTCGCCGCGCGAGGGTCGCGCGCTCGCCGCGCGCATGCGCCTTGACCGGCCACGCCCGGATGCCAATCGTACCAACTCGGACGACGGCTTTCGCGCGCCTGGAGCCAGCCCGCTGGCGCGTGCCACACCAACCTCTTAAATGGGATTTCCATGCTGATGCGACGCGGCTTCACCAGGCCCCCACGAGCTCACGGCGAATCATGAGCGCATCGATCGCGGGCCCGGCGACGGTACCACCGCCTGGCGTGTCGGACGCGCCGGCCGAAGCGTTTGCTGTCTTGCGGAAGGGGCTGGCGGCGGCGCGGTTCGATGAGCCGACCATCGCCGCCCGGCTCGGCGTGCCTTCGCTCTACGACGTCAAGCGTATTGCCGATGGGCGGAAGACGCTCACCGGGACGCCCGAGGATGCCAACGCCGTGCTCGTTAGGCTGCTGATCGATGGCGAGCCCGTGCCGACGTCGCTCGTGGAGCGACTGCTGGGTTCGGAGCTGCTGGCGGCGCTGTCTACGCTGGGGCTGGTTGCCGCGGGCGACGGGAGCGCGGAGCTCATCGCGACGGCGGCGCTCTACCCGACGCAGGGTCTGTGGCTGGCGTCGGATCGCCACCCGATGCGAGTGGCCGACTTTGACACAGTGGCGCAGGACTATGTGTTCAGTGCGCTGAACTCGCTGACGCAGCGATTTCTTCACATCGTGCCCGACGCTCCCGGCGGTCGAGTTCTCGAGCTCTGTGCGGGTACGGGCGTCGCGGCGCTGCGGGCGGTGCGCCGCGGCGCGGCCGAGGCCTGGGCGACCGACATCGCGCCGCGGTGCGTCGACTTCGCACGATTCAACGTGCGGCTGAACGACCTCGCCGACCGGGTCCGTGTGGTGGAGAGCGACGCGTGGTCGGCGTTAGGCGGCGAGACGTTCGACCTCGTGGTGGCGCACCCGCCGTACGTGCCGGCGCTCGCCCACCGGTACGATTTCCGTGACGGGGGAGCGGACGGCGAGCAGGTCGCACGCCGGATCCTGGAAGGCGTCGCGGCGCACGTGCGCCCGGGCGGCCGGTACGTGATGGTCGCCGCGCTCAGCGACCGGCGTGGCGCCGCGATCGCGACCCGCGTGCGGGAATGGCTAGGCACGGACGGCGATGCATTCGACATCGTCGTGCTCGAGAACGGCGAGTACGGACCGATGGAGGCGTACCGCAACGTGACGAAGGGAGGGAAGGACTTCATCGACTGCGAGCGGTGGCTGCGGCACTTCGATGCGTTGGGGGTCGAGCGGTTCGCGGTGAGCATCGTGGAGCTGCGTCGCGACGCCGAAGGCCGCGCGCCCATCACCGAGCGACGCGTGGCCGGCAGGGCTCCCGATTACCGCGCGGTCGACTGGGTGTTTCGGTGGGCGCGCCGCGCCGCGCTGGCGGGCCCAACACCCGACGCGCGACTGGAAGGTCAGCGACCACGCGTGGCCCCAGGCGCTCGGCTCGCCGTACACCTCGAGTCCGATCAGTCCGGTGACTGGCATACAATCGGCGCTGCGATCGAGACTGGCTGGCCGACCCATGCTGTCGTCAAGGCGCCGCCGCTCGCGCCGACGCTGCTCGAGCTCTGCGACGGAACGCGCGATGTCGCGGCGATCCTCGCGGGTCTGCGCGCCGCGGGGCTCGTGGGCGGCGACGTCACGCGTGCCGACGTGGCGCACCTCGTGGAGGTGCTGGCGGCCGCGGCAGCGGTGGAGCTGGCCGATTGCCCGATCCCCAGGGCCGATGGGGATACCTAACGAGTGCCGGCCTGGGCGATTACCGGTCAGCTACCAGTCGGTGCTGGCAGCGGCGGCAAAGCCGCCCGCCCGGCGGGGACGCCAGACGTCATTCGCCTGAGCCAGCCGACGCGGCGTCCCGCTTCGAGGACGTGCATGAGACATTAACGTTGCGAGATCCGCGCCCCATTCGCTTGACAATTCATCCCGCGCTGTGCACGATAGCGCGACAACAATTTCCTAATGCGGTGGAAGTCTCCCTTGGAGGCTCCCAACGCTAAGCTGTCCCGTCTCGGCTCGTGTCCGATCATACCTGATAGACCCGCCCATCCGACCCCGGGAGTCACGCATGGCCGACAGCACACAAAAAAAACTCGAGCGGATTCGCCCTCCGCGTGTCTCGATCGCCTACGAAGTGGAAACCGGTGGCGCGATCGAGAAGAAGGAGCTCCCATTCCTGATGGGCGTGCTAGGCGATTTCAGCGGGCAGCCGACGGAACCGCTGCCGAAGCTGAAAGAGCGAAAGTTCGTCGAGGTTACGCCGGAAAACTTCGACGATGTGCTCGCAAGCATGAAGCCGCATCTCGCCTTCACCGTCGAGAACAAGTTGTCCGAAGACGCGAATGCGCCGAAGCTCGCGGTCGATCTCAATTTCCGCAGCATGGACGATTTCTCGCCGGACGCCGTCGCGAAGCAGGTGAAGCCATTACGTGAGCTGCTCGATCTTCGAACCCAGCTCGCCGACCTGCGCGGGTCGTTGCAGACCAACGAGAAGCTTGACGAAGTCCTTCAGGCGACGCTCGGCGACGCCGAGAAAATGAACAAGCTGCGGTCGGAGCTCGGACTGCCGGAGGGCGGAACCAATGGCTGAGACACAGGCTGCCGGCGGCCAGGCCGCGGCATTCACGAGCGGTGCGGACGTCTCGCTGCTCGACCAGATCCTCGAGCAGGGTAAGGTCGGGCGCGACGCCGAGACGCGCGAGCACGGCAAGGACCTCGTCAAGCGATTCGTCGCGGAGGTGCTGGAGGGCTCGATCACCGTGGCCCGCGACACGGAGATGATGATCAACGCGCGCATCGCGCAGATCGATCACCTGTTGTCGCTCCAGATCAACGAGATCCTGCACCATGCCGAGTTCCAGCGGCTCGAAGCGTCGTGGCGAGGGCTCAAGTATCTGATGTCGCAGAGCGAGACGGGGACCATGCTCAAGATCAAGGTCCTCAACGTCTCGAAGAAGGATCTCCTTCGCGACCTGCAGCGCGCGCCGGAGTTCGACCAGAGCGCGCTCTTCAAGAAGGTGTACGAGGAGGAGTACGGGGTGTTCGGCGGCACGCCGTTCGGTGCGCTCGTCGGAGACTACTACTTCGACAAGAGCGGCCAGGACATGGAGCTGCTCGAGAAGGTGTCGAACGTGGCCGCGGCGGCTCACGCGCCGTTCCTTTCTTCCGCGTCGCACGACCTGTTCAACCTCGAGAAGTTCACCGATCTCGACCAGCCGCGTGATCTCGCGAAGATCTTCGACACGACGGAATACGCGAAGTGGAAAGCGTTCCGCCAGAGCGAGGACTCGCGATACGTAGCACTCGCCGCGCCTCGCGTTCTGGTGCGCGAGCCGTACGGCAGCGGCACGGTGCCCATCGAAGCGTTCAACTATGAGGAGCGCGTCGACGGCACGGACCACAACGCTTACCTCTGGGGCAACGGGGCCTACGCGCTGGCCGCGAACGTCAACAAGGCGTTTGCGACCTACGGCTGGTGCGCGGCGATTCGCGGCGTGGAGAGCGGCGGGCTCGTCGAAGGGCTGCCGGTCCACAACTTCCGCACCGAGGCGGGCGAGCTCGTCATGAAGTGTCCCACCGAAGTGCAGGTCACCGATCGGCGCGAGAAGGAGCTGGCGGATCTCGGCTTCGCGGCGCTGGTGCACCAGAAGGGAACGGCGAACGCCGCGTTCTTCAGCGTGCAGTCGTGCCAGAAGCCGAAGGTGTACGACACGCCGCAGGCGACCGCGAGTGCGCGGCTCTCGGCGCAGTTGCCGTACATCTTTGCGACCTCTCGCTTCGCGCATTACCTGAAGGTGATGATGCGCGACAAGATCGGCGGCTATACGTCACGGGCGCAGATCGATTCGTTCCTGAATCGCTGGATTCAGGCCTATGTCACAGGCGAGGACGCCGCGGCCTCCATCAAGGCGCAGCGGCCGCTCGCCGAAGCGCGGATCGACGTCGTCGAGGTTCCCGGAAAACCCGGGGCGTATCGAGCGGTCGCGTTCCTCCGCCCGCACTTCCAGCTCGACGAGCTGGGTGTCGCGATGCGGCTCGTGGCCGAGCTCCCGCAACCGGCTGCCTGATAGTGAGGGGCGCCCGCCGCTGGGCGCCCACTGTTTCGATGCATCGCCGCGGCGGTTGTCCGTGGTGCTCCGATGTTCTAGTTGCTTGGTCTAGTCCCTTCATCACACGAGGCGCAGAGACATGGCATTCGATACCTACGTCGAGCTTACCGGCATCCCCGGTGAGGCAACTGCAGAGAACTTCGAGAAGAAGATCGAGATATACTCGTTTTCGTGGGGCGCTTCGGCACCCGTTACCATCGGCCCGGGGAGCAGCGGCATCTCCGCGTCCCGCGTCAGCATCTCGTCGTTCAATGTGATGAAGAAGACGGACGTCGCCTCGCCCAAGCTCTTCCAGGCGTGTTGTACCGGAGAGCATCTCGCCAAGATGATTGTCTCGATGCGCAAGCAGACCGGGACGGCGGGCGGACAGGACGTTTTCCTGATCTACACGTTCGAAGAGGTGATGGTCGAATCGGTCCAGTGGTCTGGATCGTCCGGCGGCGACGATACGCCGACCGAATCGGTCTCGTTCGCGTTCGCCAAGGTGACGGTCGAGTACAAGGTGCAGGACAAGACCGGCAAGCTGACGGCGGGCACGCCAGTCGTGTGGGACATCACGAAGGTCTCCGCCAAGTAAACGACTCACACACCGATGCCGACCGCACGAGAGCTCTACGCCGCCGGGCGGTTGGACTCGGCGATCGAAACGCTGGGTGCCGAGCTCCGGAACGCGCCGACCGATGCGAATCGGCGGACGTTCCTCTTCGAGCTGCTCTCGTTCGCGGGGCAGTACGACCGCGCCGAGAAGCAGCTCGATGTGCTCGCACGCGGCGGCACCGATGCCGAGCTCGCGGTGCTGCCGTACCGGGCGGCGTTACAAGCCGACCGCATTCGCGAGCACATGTTCGCGACCGGTGACTTTCCGACGGGTGCCGTGCCGGCGCCGGTCGCGGGTACGTTCAACGGCCGTCCGTTCCTGTCGATCGAGGATGCCGATCCGCGTGTCGGCGCGCGCCTCGAGGTCATGGCTGGCGGTCGCTACATGTGGATCCCGTTCGCGTACATCGAGTCGGTGCACCTGGAGCCGCCTCGCATGCTGCGCGACCTCCGATGGGCGCCGGCGCGCGTGACCACGAGCGCGTCGATGCGGGAGATGGAGCTCGGAGAAGTGCTGCTCCCGGCGCTCTCGCCGGGTGCGTGGCGGCTCGACGATCCTGAGCTGCGACTCGGGCGCGCGACCGACTGGGAAGAGCTCGCGGACGGGTTTTTCGCACCAATCGGCCAGAAGCTGCTCCGGATCGACGAAGAACTGGTTCCGTTGTTGGAGGTGCGTGAACTCGTGATCGGCGTGGCTGGGTCGGAGCAAGCGCCGGCGTAAAGCCGCGACGCTCGCCGACGCCGAGCGATAGTCCGTCATTCTGCGGTGCGGCGCATCCCCTCCGGCGCTGCGCCGCTCGGTCCTATTCACCGAACGCAATCTCGCGCACGCATGCCAGTCGACACCGCCCTGCTCGAAGCGCTGCTCACGCCGGTTCCAGGGGATAACCCGGCCGGCCGCGACCTGCGCTACGATCCGCGTTATGACCAGGTGAAAGAAGCGCGCCGCGAGGACCTCGACTTGCCCGCCGGCGGGCTCGCCACGGAGCGCAAGGTCGCAGACTGGCCGCAGGTCGTGAAGCTGGCCACACAGCTCGTCTCCACCGACACGAAAGATCTGCAGCTCACGGCATGGTTGACAGAAGCGCTGCTCAAGCGTGATGGGCTCACGGGGCTGACGACGGGACTCGAGGCGTTGCGCGGTGTCCTCGATCGGTACTGGGATGGTTGCTACCCGGCGTGGGACGAGGATGACCCCGAGATGCGCTCGGGTCCGCTCGACTGGGTCGGCACCAAGCTCGACGTTCCCGTTAGGCAGACGGCAGTGGCGCCAGGTGGCGTGTCGCTGCTCGATTTTCAAGCCTCCCGCACGATCCCGAGCGAGGCCGACGCGGAGGGGAACCGCGATAAACGGAAGGCGCGGGAGGAAGCGATCGCCGAGGGGAAGCGGTCACCCGAGGATGTCGACGGCGCCATCGCGGGTGCACCGAAGGCCTTCTACAAGGCGCTCATCGCCGAGACCGATGCCGCGTTCGCTGCGGCGACGGTGCTCGAGAAGGCATCCGACGAACGCTTCGGCCGCGACGCGCCATCATTCGCCAAACTGCGGTCGGCGCTGGAGGACATCCGCCGCGTCGCAGCGCCGATTCTGGCGCAAAAGCTCATTGACGATCCGGACCCTATCGTCGAGGAAGCGGTTGGCGAAGCCGGCGCGGCGGGCGCCGGAGCGGACGGTCCGCTCGCGCCGGAACCTGTGAGCGTGGCCGACGCCGCGCAGCGGGTGGCAACCGCGGCCCGATTTCTCCGCAAGCAGGACCCGACCAACCCGGCCCCGTATCTGATGCTGCGCGGGCTGCGGTGGGGTGAGCTGCGTGTGCGCGCACCGGAGCTCGAGCCGAAGCTGCTCGAGGCACCGCCCACGGCCGTGCGGTCTCGCCTCAAGGGGCTCATGCTGGACGGCAAGTGGTCGGATCTGCTCGAGCAGTGCGAGACGGTGATGGCCACGCCGCAGGGCCGCGGGTGGCTCGACCTGCAGCGTTACGTGCTGACCGCGTGCGAGCGGCTCGGCGGGAGCTATGACAGCGTCGCGGCCGGGGTGCGCGCGGAGCTTCGTACGCTGCTCGCGGCGCTTCCTCAGTTGCGGGAGATGACCCTTATGGATGACGCGCCGACGGCGAACGGCGAGACGCAGGACTGGCTCGACGCGCAGACGCTCGGCCCGCGAGACACGGACGCCGCGCAGCCCGCCGCCGGGAACGGTGCGGGCGCGTCGGACAGCGAGATCGCCGATCAGACCGAGGCGCTCGCGACAGCGCTCGCGGAAGAGGATGCGACGAGCGAACATGGCGGGCTTCGCAGCGGACCGAGGCGCCGCGCGAGCACGGCGAGTGCGGCCACCGCGCGGGACGCGTTCGCGACGGCGCGCGGCGAGCTCGCGCAGGGTCGGCCGAACCACGCGATCGAGCTGCTGCTCATAGAGCTGGCGCGCGAGCGGTCACCCCGCGGCCGATTCGTTAGGCAGACCCAGATTGCCTACGTGATGGTCGAAGCCGGGCTCGATGCGGTCGCGCAACCGATTCTCGAGCAGCTCGTGAAAACGATCGACGATCGGAGCCTCGAAGACTGGGAATCGGGGCCGCTGGTCGCACAGCCGATGGCGCTCTTGTGTCGAGTGTTCGACCGGGCCGGGGGGTCGCGTGAGCGCGAGGGACTGTACCTGCGGATCTGTCGGCTGGATCCGCTGCAGGCAATCGCGCTCCAGCGTCCGACGGCCTAACGGGGACGCCGACCGCCATGGCACGCACCGAGATTGAGCGCACCGTCCGGCCGTCGATCCTGGACCGCCTCTCCGACCACGAGCCGGGCTTCGCCGCCGATCCGCCGATCACGCGCGAGGAATCGGAGCGGCGGTACCGGATGAGCGTGGAGCGGGACGTCGAAGCACTCCTGAACACGCGCCGGACGATGATTCCGGCTCCCGAGTGGTGTCCGGAATTGCGCCGCTCCGTCTACGACTTCGGGCTCATCGACACGACGAGCATTCCGGTGGGGACGAAAGCCGGGCGCGACCGGCTGCTCTCGGCGCTCCAGGACGCGATCGAGCGGTTCGAGCCGCGGCTCGCCCGGCCTCGCGTTAGGCTCCTCGCGGCCGAGCAGGTCCGCGCGCCCCAGATGCGGTTCGTCGTGGAGGCCGTGCTCGTGATGGACCCTGGCCGCGAGGACGTTGTGTTCGACACGGTGCTCGAAGTCGCGAGCGGCGAGTACGACGTGCACGAGGCAGATGCCTCGGCGAGCGGCTGAGCGGCGGCGACGTGCGCGACGACCTGCTGCTCTATTACGAGCGTGAGCTCACATACCTCCGTCGCCTCGGTGCGGAGTTCGCCCAGCGGTACCCGAAAGTCGCGTCGCGCCTTCAGCTCGAGCCGACCAAGTGCGAGGATCCCCACGTCGAGCGCCTGCTCGAGGGTTTCGCGTTCCTGGCGGCACGCGTACACCATCGACTCGACGACGACCTGCCCGAAGTGTCGGAGGCGATGCTCGACGTGCTGCACCCGCAGCACGTGCGCCCGCTGCCCTCGCTGTCGCTGGTGGAGATCGAGATCGACCCCGAGCTGGGCAAGCTGCCAGTCGGGTTCCACGTTCCGCGCGGCAGTGAGCTGCGTTCGCGCCCGGTGCAGGGGATGCCGTGCCGATTCCGCACGGTGTACGACACGACGCTCTGGCCCATGACGGTGTCGACCGCGGAGTGGACGGCCGCGGACCGAGCCGGCACGGGTGCTCGACTGGGTGAAGCGGTGGGCGCGATTCGCGTCGAGCTTCGCGCGTTCGCCGGGATGCGGCTTGGCCAGATCACGCCGCGACGCGGCACCCCCAATGGGGCTCCCACGGCGTCGCCTCCGCCCGCGCTGCGCCTCCATCTGGCGGGCGACGCGGCCGTCGCCGACGCGTTGCACGAGCTGCTTCTTAATAGTTGCACGCGCGTCGTCGTTCGCGATCCCGATCAGCCGTCGCGGGCGCCGGTCGTCATCCCGGCGTCGAGCATCACGCCGGTGGGGTTCGAGGCGGACGAAGCGTTGTTGCCGTACCCGCGCCGCACGTTCGCGGGGTTTGCACTGCTCCAGGAGCTGTTCGCGTTTCCGCAGAAGTTTCTGTTCGTGGACGTGGCCGGTGTTGCCGAGGCCCTTCACGCGTTAGGCGCCGGCGCGCGCGCGGAGCTGTTCTTCGTCATCGCGCCGTTCGAGCGCTCCGAGCGCCGCCAGGTTCTGGAGCTCGGCATCAACGCGCGGACGTTCCGGCTGGGGTGCACACCGGTCGTGAACCTCTTCGAGCAGGTGGCGGAGCCGATCCTCATCTCGCAGCGCACGACGGAATATTCGATCGTGCCCGACGCGCGCCGCCGCCTCGAGATCGAGACCTGGTCGGTGGACAGCGTTGCCGGCATCACGCCGGGCGCGGGCGAGCCGCGGCACATCGAGCCACTGTACGGCTTCCGGCATGGACGCGCGGACGCCGCTGGCATCTTCTGGCACGCCGTCCGCCGCGCCAGCGGCTGGCGGACCGATCGCGGCACCGAGGTCTTCATCTCGTTCGCCGATCTGTCGGGTCGGATGCGTGCGCCCGACGCGGAGATCGCCTCGCTCACGCTGACGTGCTTCAACGGTGACCTTCCGAACCGCTTGCCGTTCGGTGTCGACGAGCGCGGCGACTTCGAGCTCGCGCAGGGAGGGCCCGTTCGACGCGTCCTGTGTCTCACCCGGCCGACGCCCGTCGTGCAGCCACCGCTCGGAAAGCCCCTCCTGTGGCGTCTCATCTCCACGCTGTCGCTCAACCACCTGTCGCTCGTGGACGATGGGCGCGAGGCGCTGCGCGAGCTCCTGCGGCTGCATAACACGGGTGACTCCACTGGAGGCGAGCGCCAGATCCAGGGGCTGGTGTCCGTCCAGAGCGGGCCGGCGTACGCGCGCGTCACCACGGAGCAGGGGGTAGCGTTCGCGCGCGGTCGTCGGGTGGAGCTGGAGCTTGATGAGGAGCAGTTCCCCGGAGGAAGCGCGTACCTGTTCGCGAGCGTGCTCGAACGGTTCCTCGCGCAGTACACGACGATGAACAGCTTCACGCAGCTTGCCGCCAGAACGCGCCAACGCAAACGCGTCATGCGCGAATGGCCACCGCGCGCCGGCTGGCGCACACTCGTCTGATGACGGCCCGTTCGGACACCGCTCCCTCGGTCACGTACCGGCCGGCCGCGACGCCAGCGCCGGACGCGCGTCTCGAGCAGGCGCTGCGCAACGAGCCGACCGCGTTTTCGTTCTTTCAGGCCGTCCGCGTGCTGTCGCGACTTCACCCGACGCGCGCGCCGGTGGGCGGGTGGGCCGATCCGGTGGGTGAGGTCGTGCGCTTCTCCGCCAGCACGTCACTCGGGTTCCCGGCGAGCGAGATACAGACGCTGACGCTGCCTAACGCGGCGGGCCAGGGCGCGGACGCGCCGGCGCGCATGACGGTCAACTTTCTCGGGCTCACAGGGCCCCAGGGTGTGCTGCCGCATGTCTACACGGCGCACGCGGCGGCGCTTGCGCGCGCCAAGGACACCGCCCTCCGCGATTTCCTCGACCTGTTCAATCACCGCATCCTGTCGCTGTTCTACCGCGCGTGGAAGTCGCATCAATCCGCGGTGCTGCAGGAGGAAGGCGCCGAGGACCGGTTGCGGGATCACCTGCTCGATCTGGCTGGTTTGGGCACCGAAGGGCTGCAGGGGAGACTGCCGCTCTCCGATTCCGCGCTCGCGTTCTATGCCGGGCTGCTTTCCATTCGCGCGCGGCCGGCCGACGGGCTCGCACGGCTCGTCGGTGACTATTTCGATGTGCCGGCAACGATCGAGCAGTTCGTGGGCGAGTGGCGCCGTCTGGACGAGCGTGGCCAGTGTACGCTCGACGCCGATGATGACGCGGGGCGCCTCGGGTTCGGTGTCCTGGGGAACGCGGCGTGGGACGCACAGGCGCGCGTGAGACTGCGTCTCGGCCCGCTCACGCGCGCGCAATACGACGCGTTTCTTCCCGGGGGTGACGCGCACGAGGCGCTGTGCGCGATCGCGCACCTGTACGCGGCGGAGGAGGTCGGCGTCGATGCGCAGCTCGTGCTGGCGCGGGGTGAGGTGCCGCCCTGCGTACTCGGGCCCCCGGCGCGCGACGGGCCGACCCCACCGCGACTGGGCCGGGGAACGTGGCTGGCATCACGACCGCTCACGCGCGACCCCGACGAGACGGCGTTGCGGCTCTGTTGAGGATCCCGTGCATACACTACCTAACGACTTCTACACACGAGGCCGACGATGTCCGCCAACCTGAAAGCGCTGATCGGAAAGCTCAATGCCGCCTCCCGCGGTGCCGTCGAGGGTGCGGCCGGCCTCTGTCTGTCCCGGACGCACTACGATATCGAGATCGAGCACTTCCTCGTCAAGGCGCTCGATGCGACGGACGGCGACCTCGCGCAGATCCTCAAGCACTACGGCGTGAATCGGTCACGCCTCGCCGACGACCTCGCACGCGGGCTCGATCGGCTGAAAACCGGCAACGCGCGAACGCCGGCCCTCAGCCCGCACCTAGTGAAGGTGCTGACCGAAGCATGGACGATCGGCTCGCTGGAGTACCACGCGCCGCAAGTCCGCACCGGGCACTGCGTCCTCGCGCTGCTCAGCAACGACGAGCTCTCACGCATGGGGAAGGACATCAGCCGAGAGCTCGAGAAGATCTCGCCGGAGGTCCTGCAGAAGGAGTTCGTCACAGTCACGGCCCCGTCCTCGGAGGCCCAAGCCGAACTCCATGCGATGCCCGGAGGGCGCGTAGGCGAGTCGACCGGCGGCGCGCCGAAGGCAGGCGGCAAGACCGCGAACCTCGATCAGTTCACAGTCGATCTCACCGCGCGCGCACGTGCGGGCAAGATCGACCCGGTGCTCGGCCGCGACTTCGAAGTGCGGCAGGTGGTCGATATTCTCACGCGTCGCAGACAGAACAACCCCATTCTCGTGGGTGAGGCCGGCGTCGGCAAAACGGCGGTGGTGGAAGGCTTCGCACGCCGAGTGGTTGAGGGCGACGTTCCGGAGCCGCTCAAGAACGTGGCGATCCGCACCCTCGACCTCGCATTGCTCCAGGCCGGCGCCGGGATCAAGGGCGAGTTCGAGAACCGACTCAAGGCGCTCATCGAGGAGGTCAAGAGCTCGCCCACGCCGATCATCCTGTTCATCGATGAGGCCCATACGATGATCGGGGCGGGCGGGGCGGCGGGGCAGAACGACGCCGCGAACCTGCTCAAGCCCGCGCTGGCGCGTGGCGAGCTGCGCACGATCGCGGCGACGACATGGGCGGAGTACAAGAAGTTCTTCGAGAAGGACCCGGCGCTGTCGCGCCGGTTCCAGCTGGTGAAGGTGGAGGAGCCGGGTGAAGAGCAGTGCCTGCAGATGCTGCGCGGCGTCGTACCGGCGCTGGAGTCGCATCACAAGGTGCGGATCACGGACGACGGTCTCGACGCGGCCGTACGGCTCTCCCACCGGTACCTGCCGGACCGCCAGCTGCCCGACAAGGCGGTGAGCGTGCTCGATACGGCGTGTGCTCGCCTCGCGTTAGGCCAGCAGGCGACGCCCGGGCCGGTGGAGGACACGCGCCGGCGGCTCGACGACCTCGCCGTGCAGACGCGCGTGCTCGAGCGCGAGACGGCGCTCGGCGTGGATCACCAGGAGCGGCTGACGGCCATCGCAGTCGCCCGCTCCGATCTCGACGCAGAACTGACGCGGCTCACCGCGCGGTGGGAACAGGAGCGCGGACTGGTCGAGCGCATTCGCGACCTCCGGGGACAGATCGAGGCGGCGCACGTGTCGGCATCGGCCGCAGACACGAAGCCCTCCAACGGCGAGGCGCTCGGGGCGCTGCGCGCGCAGTTGACGCAGCTGAACACGGAGCTCGACCAGGTCCAGGGCGACAAGCCCCTCATGCGTGTCGCCGTGGATGCGTCGATCGTCGGTGAGGTCATCTCCGGGTGGACCGGGATCCCCGTCGGCAAGATGCTGCGCGATCAGCTCTCGATGATGCTCGAGCTCGAGCGCCACGTCGGTGCGCGCCTCATCGGCCAGGACCACGCGATCGCGGCGATCAGTCGGCGCGTGCGCACGTCGGCGGCCAAGATCGAGGACCCAAACAAGCCGAAGGGCGTGTTCATGCTCGTGGGCCCGTCGGGCGTCGGCAAGACGGAGACGGCGCTCGTGCTGAGCGACCTGCTGTTCGGTGGCGAACAGAACATGGTGACGATCAACATGAGCGAGTTCCAGGAGGCGCACACCGTCTCCACGCTCAAGGGGTCGCCGCCGGGGTACGTCGGTTACGGCGAGGGCGGCGTGCTCACGGAGGCCGTGCGCCGGCGGCCGTACTCGGTGGTGCTGCTCGACGAGGTCGAGAAAGCACACCCCGACGTGCTCGAGCTCTTCTTCCAGGTGTTCGACAAGGGTCGCATGGAAGACGGCGAAGGGCGGCAGATCGATTTCAAGAACACGATCATCCTGCTCACGACCAACGCCGGCACCGAGACGATAATGACGCTGACGGCCGACCCGGAGACGATGCCGTCGCAGGAGGCCTTGGCCAAGGCGCTCAAGCCCGAGCTGGACAAGACGTTCAAGCCCGCGTTCCTCGGGCGCATGGTCGTCATTCCCTACTACCCAGTGCGGGATGAGAACCTGAAGCAGATTGTTAGGCTCAAGCTCGGGAAGATCCAGCGGCGGTTGCGCGAGACGCAGCGCGTGGCGCTCGTGTACGGCGAGGAGCTGGTGAACGCCGTCGCGGCGCGGTGCACCGAGGTCGAGAGCGGCGCGCGCAACGTCGACAACATTCTCACGAATACGATGCTGCCCGAAGTGTCGCGGCTGCTGCTCCAGGCAATCGCGGGTGGCGCGAGGCCTGGGGCGGTGCGCGTTACCGTGGACGAAAACGGAGAGCTCGCGTACGAGGTCACACCGACCGTGCGCGAAGCCAACTTCTCGCTCGGCGAACCGGCGGAAGCCACAGCCACGGTTTCGGCGACCTAGCAGCACTCGGACGAGGGAGCGCAACCGATGACGATCCCGATCTCGCAGGCCAACCGTCTGCTCAAGGCCACGACGCCACTTGGCGGCGACACGCTCGTTGCCGTGTCGCTCACGGGAGAAGAGGAGGTGTCGCGTCCATTCCTCTATACCGTGGACTTCGTGTCCGACAACGACGCGGTCGCCCCCGCGAGTGTTCTCGGGAAACCGATGACGCTGCACATCCCCCTCGTCGATGGTGACGCCCGGGCTGTGCACGGCCTGGTTCGGCGATTCCAGACCGCGGGGCGAAATCAGGCGGACGGTCTCGCGCGGTATCGGGCCGAGGTGGTGCCTGCTCTCTGGTTCATGTCATTGTCGAGCGACTGCCGGACGTTCGAGAAAAAGTCGGTGCTCGACATCGTCGAAGAAGTGTGCAAGGAAGCGGGGGTGACGAACCTGAAGCGCCGAGTCACGGCGTCGCCCCCGCAGTTGCCGTATGTGGTGCAGTATGGGGAGACGAATCTGGCATTCGTGCATCGCCTGCTCGAAGAGGCGGGGCTGTACTACACATTCGAGCACGAGGAGAGCAAACACACGCTCGTATTCTCCGACGCCCACGGCGGATTGATCCCGGCGTGTGTCACGGCCTCGGCGAACGTGCAGCAGCAACTCGCAGCGGAGCGCCCGCAGACCGACGTGGTGTTCCAGCTCAGTCGGGAATACGCGGTGAACGCCGCGTCGGTGTCGCTCATCGATCACGACCTGCTTCGCGCGGACAGCAAGGGCGACGTCTCGAGCAACAGTCCGGGCGCGCGTGGCGAGCGCTACGCGTTTCTCGGGGACCTGGGACCTAACGATTCAGCAGGCGAAGCGAAGCGGCGGATCGTACTCGAGGAGGCTCGTCACGACTTGTTTCAGGGGGCGAGCACCTGCGCCGGCTTCCAGTCCGGGACACGGGTCAAGGTGACCGGTGGCCCCGCGGGCGATAGTGGCCTGGAGCTCCATCTGGTGCGCGTGACGCATCACATCGAGGTCGGGGACATACTCGCCGGCTCGGGCCTCGGGGCACAATACGAGAACACGTTCACGGCCATGACGGCCGCCGTGCCGTACAGCCCCGAACGTGCCACGCCGCGACCGTCCGTGCGCGGCACACAGACGGCGAAGATCGTCGGCAGCGGTGGCACGGGAGAGATCGACGTGGATGCCGATGGGTGTGTGCTGCTCCAATTCCCCTGGGACCGCGGCGCCGGGGCCGACGGCAAGTCCAAACACCGCGTGCATGTCGCCAGCGTTTGGTCGGGCACCGGGTGGGGTTTCGTTCAGATCCCGCGCGTGGGCCAGGAAGTGCTGGTCGAGTTCCTGGAGGGCGATCCGAACCGACCCATCGTCACGGGCCGTGTGTACAACAGCGCCCACAAGTTCCCCTACGGCCTCCCGGCGAACAAGACGCAGACGGGATGGAAGTCCCGCACGTTAGGCGGCGGGGACGACAACTTCAACGAGATCCGGTTCGAGGACAAGAAGGGGAGTGAGCACGTCTTTGCGCAGGCCGAGAAGGACCTGAACGTGGTGGTCAAGAACGACGAGACCCGTGACGTCAGGCACGACCGCACCACGACCATCAAGAACAACGACACGCGCACCGTGACCGAGGGCAACGACGAGCACACGGTCAAGCAGGGCAAGCAGACCGTGACGGTACAGGGCGATCAGACCATCACGGTGAAGCAGGGCAATCGGGCCGTGAGCGTGGACCAGGGGAACGACTCGCTCAAGGTGAAGATGGGCAACCTCACCGTGGACGTGTCGATGGGCAACATCTCCATCAAAGCCGGCGCCGGGAAGATCGCCATCGAAGCGGCGCAGGAGATCTCGCTCAAGGTCGGCCCGAGCTCCATCGTGCTTTCACCGTCCGGTGTTACGGTGAAGGGGATGACCGTCAAAGCCGAGGGCACCGTGCAGGCCGAGATGAAGGGTGGGGTAACGGCGAAGGTCCAGGGTACGGCGCAGGTGCAGGTGCAGGGAGCCCTCGTACAGGTCAATGGCGACGGAATGGTCATGGTGAAGGGCGGTGTCACGATGATCAACTAAGGAGGGCGGCTATGACCCAACCCACGCCCACCCAGTCCCAGTCTCCCGGCGCCACCGAGGCGTCGGTCGCGTGGCTCGTCGAGCGCGCTCACCTGGAAGATGACGCCGCGGCGCTCGCGGCCGCGTCGGCCGATGGTGGTGCCCTGGTTCAAGCGCTCGTCGCCGATGGCAAGACTCCCGAGGCGTTCCGCGTCATGGCCGCGGCGTTGCCACCTCGCGAGGGAGTGTGGTGGGCCTGGGTCTCGGCGCGCCACGCCACGCAACTCGCGGCAAGCGGTGGGGAACCCGCACCGCCACTCGCTGCGGCGCTGGCCGCCGTCGAGCAGTGGATCGCCAACCCCGATGACGATCGGCGCCGGGCGGCATGGAGTGCCGGCCAAGCCGCCGGCCTGGAAACCGCCGCTGGTTGTGCGGCCAGCGCCGTGTTCTTCACGAGCGGAAGTGTTGCGCCGCCAGACGTCACGCCCGTCCCGCCGCCGGCGGGCATCAACGGATTGCTGGTCAGTAACGCCGTTGCTCTCGCGGCCGCCGCGCACCCGCAGCATTTTGAAGCACTCGCGGGCGCGTATATCGCCCAGGGCCTGGAGGTCGTGAAGCAGCTAGGGGGGTGGGACAAGGCTGTCACGCTATCCCGGGACTACTTTCAGGCGCAGCACGAGCGACACACGCGCTTAACAGCGCCGCCTGCAGGCGGCACACCAGTCACCCAACCCGCAGGGCGTTGAGGACTCCCCCATGCCCATGCCCGCTGCTCGCATCACCGACATGCACGTGTGCCCGATGGTTACGCCCGGACTACCTCCAATCCCGCACGTCGGCGGCCCGGTCGTCTCGCCCGGTGCTCCGACCGTATTGATCGCGGCGCTTCCCGCGGCCGCCATTGGCAGTATGTGTGTCTGCGTTGGCCCACCGGATTCCGTCATCATGGGTTCGCCCACGGTGCTCGTCAGCGGAAAACCTCTCGCACGCATGATGGACCCCACGGCGCACGGCGGCATGATCGTCGTCGGCGCCCCAACCGTCCTGGTGGGACCATGAGCGCCATGCGCCGCCGCATTCTCACCCGGGGTCTCACGCGGAGTGCAGCACTCCTCGCCGTGCTGGCCACCGCGTGCCTCGACGATCGACCGGTCGGGCCTAACGAGAAGACCGGGCCTACGGTCCGCTTCGGACTCAACGCGACCATCCTCGACGCGAAGGCCGGACAGACGGTCCGCATTCGCGCGTTCTACCGCCGCACGAATCAAACGGACGTCACCCT
>Ga0209382_10002229_pt1 | contig 28692 bp, 3 predicted proteins | sample SoiMetdeltSBSDD5_FD_187599 | JGI IMG/M metagenome (GOLD analysis project Ga0209382, IMG submission 187599) | Bulk soil microbial communities from a Populus tree surrounding site in Tennessee, USA - Soil MetaG P. deltoides SBSDD5 (SPAdes) (version 2) | ecosystem: Environmental > Terrestrial >...
CTCCCCGCCGATCACCGCCATCCGATCCGGCGTCCGCTCCGCCTGCTCGGCGAACAGTCGATGGAGGCATTGCTCGCTCGAATATGGACGCCTCGTCTGATTCCACTCCGCCAGAATCTGTTCTCTCTCGGCCTCGCTCAACAGGTTCAGCGAACGGACTGGTCTCTCGTTGTCTTCTGCAATTCCCCTCAGCAGATTGGCGTAATGGCCCATCAGCCGCCCGATCGTCTCCGCCTCAAACAGGTCTCGGCTATATATCACTGCGCACACCAGATCACGCCCTTCATCCGTGATGGATACCGTCAGGTCGACTCTAGCCTGCGCTTCGCCGCCGCCAATGCCGCTCAGCCTCAGCCCTTTCAGTTCCAGCGCCTCTCCCGGCGCGTTCTGTAAAATCAGTTTCACCTGGAAGAGCGGCGCCCGGCTCAGGTCCCGCTCCGGCTGCAACTCCTCCACCAGCTTCTCGAACGGCACGTCCTGATGCGCATACGCCCCCAGGCACACCTCTCTCACACGCTTCAGCAACTTGCTGAAACTATCATCCTCTCTCACCTCCACTCTCAGGACCAACTGGTTGACGAAGAACCCGATCAACCCTTCGACCTCCGCCCGATTCCGGTTGGCGATGTCGGTCCCCAGCGCCACGTCCGCCTGCCCGCTGTAGCGACTCATCAGGAGGTCGAAGCCTGCCAGCATCGTCATAAAGAGGGTCGCGCCCTCACGCTGGCACAAATCCTTCAGCCTCTCCGCCACCTCTCTCTCGACCACGAAATGACTGATCCCACCTTGATAACTACGCGCTCCCGGTCGCGGATGGTCCGTCGGCAGATCCAAGGTCTCCAGACCCGCCAACCGTTCGCGCCAGTACTCCAGTTCTCTTTCCAGCGCGGCGCCCTGCAGCCATTCCCGCTGCCAGACGGCGTAATCGGCATACTGGATCGGCAACTCCTCCAGTGGCGACTCTTTTCCCTCGTGATATGCCTGGTAGAGCGCGCCGAACTCTCTGATCAGTATTCCCATCGACCAGCCGTCGCTGACGATGTGGTGCATGGTGAAGAGCATGACGTGATCGTCCTCATCCAGCTTCAACACCTTCGCCCGCAGCAGCGGCCCCCGGCTCAGATCGAATCCGGTCCCCGCTTCTTCTCTCGCCCTCCTCCTGACCTCTTCGGCTCTCTCTTCCAGAGGAATGCCCGACAGGTATACTCGCTCCAATCGTCGCGGCGCCCATTCATCGATCACCTGCGCCGGCTCGCCGGCTTCCACTTCGAACCGGGTCCTCAGCGCATCGTGTCTTCGGACGATCTCGTTGACGCTGCGCTCCAGCGCCTCGAAGTCCAATCGCCCTTCCAACCTCACTGCTCCCGGGCAGTTGTAAAGGGGGCTGTTCGGGACGAGCTGGCCCAAAAACCACAATCTTTGCTGCGCGAACGAGAGCGGCAGCCTTAAGGGATGGGCGCCTTTTTGGCCTTCTCTCGAGACTCTGACCAGGGGTGGCGCTTCCCGATTCCCCCTGGCCCGCATCGCCTCTTCGACCTTTCGCGCCAGCCCTTCCGCCGTCGGTTCCTCGAAGATGCTCCTGACCTTGATCTCCACTCCGAACGTATTCCTTGCTCGCGAGATGACCTGCGTGGCCGATAATGAATGTCCTCCGATCTCGAAGAAATTGTCGGACCTCCCAACTCGATCCAGCCTCAACACCTCTTCAAAGATTCCAATCAGCATCTCTTCGACCGGCGTGCGTGGCTCGGCGTACCCCTCTCGCTCATCGGACCTATCCGCTTCGAGATCGGGCAACGCCCGGCGATCCACTTTGCCATTCGGCGTCAGCGGCAACTCATCCATCACCACGAACGCCGACGGCGCCATATACTCGGGCAGCTTCTGCTTGAGATATCCTCGCAGCTCAGCGATCAATGACGCCGACCGCTCCGTTCGCAATGGATCATTGGCATGCCTATTCCAAACGCCTCTGACAGCCGCCGCTTCAGCCCGGGATGGATTCGCGGCGAACGGCGTAAATCTCTCCGGCGAAATCCCCTCCTGGAAGAACAGAACATCAAGGTGGCCGTCACTGCCGTCTCCCGACCAGCTAATGTTTACCCTGTAGTTCAGATCACGACCGAGTTCAGTCAGGTCGTCAGGCTCAATCCCCGCTTTCGGGACTGATTGCAATAGACGGCGAAGGTCTCCGACGCTTTCACCGCCACCACCGGCAGCCAGCATTTCCAGGAGCGCCATCTCTTCAGCCAGACGAGCATTGGGCGCCCGTTTGATCGCCATCATCTCGGGCCTATCCGATTCCAGGAACCGCCTCGCGGCGCTCAAACTCAGCGAGTCTGAGTACCAGTCCATCCATGAGCACTCGACCGAAGGCATAGCTTCATCTGAAACGTGAAGTATCGCGGCGTAGCGGTATTTCGTCAGCTCGTTATGATGGCGACCTCCTTTGAGCTGAATCTCTACCTGTTTTATCCTCGGTAACCGCTGTTTCAATGCTCTAAAAAACGCCGGATCAATGATCAGCTCTTTCTCCTCTCCCTGGCTCCGTCGCGCGCGCGCCATCAATTCCTTGACCGACAATGATGACGGCGCCTGGGATAATTGCACTGAGGTGTGAAACGCTTTTAGGAGAGGGAGACTGCGAAGATCACCGACCATGATCGTCCCGCCCGATTTCACGCTGCTGACGGCCTTCTCCAAGACATCTATCAGGTATTCAATACTCGGAAAGTACTGAACCACAGAGTTCAGGATGATCGTGTCAAAACTTTCCGGCTCGATCCCTTCAAAGTCCTCCGCCCTCCTATGCAAAAGGGTAACTTGAGGCAGGCTTTGCTTCGATCTCAAGTGACGGCCGAGGTCGGCCAGCGCCTGTTGTGAGAAATCCGTCCCCCAATATTGACTGCGCCCGGGGGCGACTCTAAAGAGAATCATGCCGGTTCCACAACCGATCTCCAAAACCCGATCCGGCCGCCAGGAGAGAATTCGATTGACTGTATCATCGAGCCATTCCCGCATCTCTTCATCAGCGAGTGGTTGGCCGGTATAACTGCTATTCCACCCTCTGATATTGAACTCCGGGTCTGGAGGGGGCGCCGGCGCCTCGTAGGTTTGATCGAAAACCATCTGCCAGTGCGCAACCTGTTCTCGGTCAGGCCCGCTCTCCAGGCCGGAATGGTCGAGACCATTCTCTCGCCAATCTCTCACGACATAGGCCACCAATCGTTTATCGGAGATTGGGTCTTCACGAAGGACCACCGCCGCCTGACTGATAGAGGCATGCTGTATCAGCGCCTGTTCGATCTCGCCCAGTTCGATCCGATACCCTCGGATCTTCACTTGATCGTCTTTTCTTCCCAGGTATTCGAGATCTCCGTCCTTCAGGTACTTCGCCAGGTCCCCAGTCCGATAGACCCTCTCTCCCGGCTTTCCATGAGAAGCAGGCATGAACCTGTCAGCCGTCAGATCTTCTCTTCCCAGATATCCTCGCGCCATTCCCCCGCCCTCTACATACAGCTCTCCACATACTCCGACCGGCGCCGGCTGCATCCACTTGTCGAGCACATACAGGCGCATATTCGCCAGCGGCTTGCCGATGACGCTGCGGGAAGCTCCTTCCAGGTCCTTACTCAGCACTCGCTTGTAGGTTGTATGGACCGTCGTCTCTGTGATCCCGTACATGTTGATCAGTTGAGGCGACTCATCGCCGTATTGGTTCACCCATCCCCCTAGGCTTTGAAAATCCAGCGCCTCGCCTCCGAAAATCACCGCTCTCAAGCTCGAATTTCCGCCGGTTCCCGCCACTTCATCAGCTTTAATGAAGTGTCGAAAGGCGGAAGGAGTTTGGCTCAGGATCGTCACGCCTTGCTGGTGGACCAGATCGCAAAACTCTTCCGGCGTCCGGGCGACATGGTAGGGAACCACCAACAGCGTCCCGCCGTAGATCAACGCCCCCCAGATCTCCCAGACCGAGAAGTCAAATGAAGATGAATGGAACATCGTCCAGACGTCGTCCTCGCCGAGAGGCAATCTTTCATTCACCGCGTTGAACAGATTGAACACGCTGCGATGAGTGACGATCACGCCTTTGGGCTTGCCCGTAGACCCGGACGTGTAGATTACGTACGCCGTATTATCAGGCCCCGCTTGCGCCGGCCAATCCTCAGGGGTCCGCGTTGAAATTGCGCTCCAGTCTGTATCCAGGCGGATCAAATTCACGGATCGGTCTTTAAACCGATCCGCCAGACGCTCCTGCGTCAGCAAGAGCCGGATCCCCGCGTCCTCAAGCATCATGCACAGGCGCTGATCGGGATAGGCCGGATCCATCGGAACGTAGGCGGCGCCGGCCTTCAAGATTCCCAACAACCCCACGATCATCTCCAGCCAGACACAGACCAATCAGTTCCTCGGGACCGACTCCTTTCTCTCTCAGCTCATGCGCCAGCTGGTTGGATCGCCGGTTAAGTTCGCGATAGCTTAAATACTCAGCTTCAAAGACCACCGCCACGGCTTCCGGCCCGGCCTCGACCTGCTGCTCAAACAGCCTGTGAAGACACTGCGCCGTAGGATACTCTCTCCAGGTATCATTCCACTCCCTCAGGATCTGCCGTCGCTCCACTGCCGTCAGATATGAGATCTCGGAGATCGGCTCACGGGGCCTGGCGACCACCTCCCTCAATACCACTTTTAGATGCGCGATCAAGCGTTCGATTGTCGCCGCCTCAAAGAGATCGCTGTTATAGTTCAAATGCCCACCCAACCGGTCTGGAGCTTCAAAAATATCGAGCAAGAGGTCGAATTTCGACGTCTCAAAGGGAATATCCAGGTTGCTCAACCGCAGGCCGGATAACTCCAGCTTTCCGACCGGCGCGTTCTGCAACACAAGCGCCACCTGGAATAAAGGCTGATGACTGAGATCGCGCTCTGGCTGCAGATGTTTGACCAATTGCTCAAACGGCAAATCTTGATGGGCATAGGCGCCCAGGCAGACCTCTCGAACTCGCCGCAGCAATTCTTCAAAACTCAACTTACCTTCGATCCGGGTCCGCAGCACCAGAGTATTGACGAAGAATCCGATCAATGCCTCGGTCTCCGATCGAGTGCGGTTGGCAATCGGCGAACCGACGGCGATTTCTTCCTGTCCGCTGTAACGCATGAGCACCGTCTGGAAGGCAGCCAGCAGAGTCATAAACAGCGTCACCCCCTCACTCCGGCTGAGCGCCATTAGATCCTGTGTCAACTCCGGCGAGAGTGAGATGGGCGAACCGGCGCCGCGGAAATGGGCTACCGATGGGCGTGGGTAGTCTGTGGGCAACTCCAGAGGCGTCACTCCCGCCAACTGCTCACGCCAGTAGCTCAGATGCCGCTCCAACACGGCGCCCTGCAACCAATTCCGTTGCCAGACCGCATAATCGGCATACTGGATCTCCAATTCCGGCAGCGGCGACGGTTCCAGAGCGTGATAGGCGCGGTAGAGCGCCCCGACCTCTCCGATCATTATCCCTCGCGACCATCCATCACTGACGATATGATGCATGATGTAGATCACTAAATGGTCCGCCTCTTCAAGCTTCAAAACCTTTACTCTCAACAGCGGCCCTCGCCTAAGATCGAATCCTGTCCCGGCTTCTTCCGTCACCATCCGGCGAGCTGCGTCCTCCCGCTCTTCCTGGGTCAACCCCGTCAGGTCCACCACCTCCAATTTTCTATACTCCCATTGATCGATCACCTGCACCGGCTCGTTCTCTACTACTTCGAACCTCGTCCGCAGTACCTCGTGCCTCCTGATGATCTCGTTGATTGCGCCCTCCAACGCCTCGAGGTCGAATTCCCCTTCCAGCCTCACCGTCCCGGGAATGTTGTAGAACGGATTGTTCGGCGCCAACTGATCTAGAAACCACAATCTCTGTTGTGCGAACGATAGCGGCAATCTCCCACTTCTTGAAACTCTGACCAGCGGCGGCGCTTCATCCATTTCTCCGGCTCGTATCTCTTCCCCGATCTTCCCGTTGCTTCCCGCAGCGGCCTCTCCATCGATTCTCCTCTCAAATGCGCTCCTTCCACCTGCGAGGCGCCGCCCCAGATCTCCGTTTCGGTACAACCCATCCGGCTCTCTCCGCCCAACGATCTCCAAATCCCCAATCAGCGCCTGCTCGTGTTCGACCGCATTCTCGATCAATCTCAAATAGCGCTCATGAATCAGCTCGATACTCTCTCGTGAGAAAAGTACAGGGTCATATTGAATCTCGATCGTCAGGTTTTCCGCCTTTCGATATCCACAGAGCTTAAGCTTGAACCGGTCGATGCAAACGGACCGCCTCCAGTATGAAAACCTCACCGGCCCGATTTGCGCCGCCTCCGGCCATTCCTCGTATTCGAAGCCAATCGCCCGGACTCGACTCGTCGCCTGTCCGTCGGCCATCTCACGAAGAAAGAACTCCCGCGAAGCATATGCCTGTTGCAGAGATTTCACGGATCTCTCCACGGCCTCATCGAACCTGAGATCGCGGCCCAGAGTCCCCCGCGCCGGCACGTATCTGGCAAACAGTCCGAGCGCGTCGTGAAGTTCTTCGAACTCTCTTCCATCAATTAAGCAGTCGGTAATGATCTCGTCCTCGCCGCCATGGCTCCACAGTAAGATCTGCCAACAGGCCAAGAGGAAGCCGGGGACGGAAGATCGCTGATGGGTGATCGTCTCAATCCGCCCGGTCACCCGCGAATCGAGAGTCGAGGCGACAGATTCAGGAGAAAATTGCCGGCGTGGAGATTCCGAGGCTTTAACGGCGGTTGATTCAAATGGCAGCACAAGAGCAGGAATCGGACGGGTAATCTCTTGATCTCGGCTTTCAATTTCCGCGCTTTCTTCTTCAAGCAATTCGTTCTGCCATTCGGAAAACTGCAGATACTGCGCCACTTCATTCGATAATTCTTCCCCTTCCAGCTCCGCCGCATAGAAACGGCCGATCTCTCTGAACAAATTCCGGAGCGTCCTCCCGTCTGCGCACAATGCATGCAGGCTAATTAACAAGACCTGTCTCGACTCCGATAACCGGCCGAGACAAAAGCGCGCTAAGAGTCCGCGCTTGAGATCAAAAGGACGGGATTCTTCTCTACATAGATCCCCGACGGCAAGCTCAAGACGTTCGGACTCTCGATCAACCAAGTCCACTTTCCGGAATGGTAGAGGCGGACGCTCAAGAATCAATTGAATCGGAGTGTCGAGGCCGGGAATCCAGTCAAGGGCCGTCCGCAGAACCTCATGTTTCTGCATGATCTTTTTCAAGGCTTCCTCGAGAAGCTCTGAGTTCAGGTCTCCTTCAATGAGAATGGCGCACTGAGCGCAGTAGGCCTGACTATCCTGTTGCAGTCGCCAGACATGCTTCTGCTGCGGCGATAACCGGTATCCTTCAAATACCTGTGCTTGTCTTTGCATGCTGTTGTCCTTTCTCACTAAAGCGATAGATCCATGTGCAGCTCTCCGCACTGCCCCCCGGCAGAGCAATGGCTTCGGGCTTCAGACTCTTGAATCTACTGTGGTTGGATTCTCCGCAAATGATTCGGCCAATGGCCGAGAGGGTCTGGCTCAATTTTGATACTGCTGGCGAACTCCACAATTCTTGAGCGCCAGAGGCGCGGGATGTTTATAGAATGCGTTTCGCAATATTCCCCAAGCTCCGTAGGAGCGACATGTGTCGGGCGTCGCTCCTACGGAGCTAAGGGCCGAAAGGCTCATATCTTGAATTCGCCAGCAGTATCAATCTTCTGACAGGGCGATGGCCTTGGGTTTGACGCTCTTGAACCTGCTGTAATTGCGCTCTTCGCGTATCACACGGTTGATGTCTTTTTGCGCTCTCTCAGCCTCGCTCAGCATCTCTATTTCGTCCAACGGGGCGTTCGGCCGAACAACAATATTGGAGAGCAAAGTCTCGAAATGGTTGTGGATGCGGATGATTCCCTCTTCCCCGAAAAGGCTGTCGTTATAGATCCAGGCGACCCGTATCGTTTCCGCCCCCTTGGTTATCCACAGTGTTAAATCAGACCTCGTCGACTCCTGCTCGACGGTCACCGGGCCTACCTCAAGTTCCGTCAGCGTGATCTCTTCCTCAGGCGCGTTCTGCACGCCAAACACGATATTAAAGAGTGGTGTCTGTCCCGACCCTTGTTCTCGCACGATCTCATCGACCAAATGCTCAACCGGCGCCTCCTGGTGACCGTCCGCGCCGAGCGTCGCCTCTCTCACCCTCTTCAGCAGTTGCGCGAATCGTGGGTTGCCACTGAGGTCTGTCCTGATCGGTAGCAGGTTAGCGAAGGGCCCGACCAGCGGCGCGATCTCCGCTCGATTTCTGTTAGCCATGACCGCTCCGATCACAACATCCGATTCCCTCGTGTATTTAGATAAAAGCGTCTTGAAGGCCGCAAGCAAGACCATAAACAGCGTCGCCCCCTCCCGTTTGCTCAGAACTCTCAAGGATTGGGATAATTCCGGAGGCAACGAGAATGATTTTGTCGCCCCGCAACGACCGCGGTCCGATGGACGGGGGTGATCGCCGGCTAACTTGATGACGGGCCAGCTGCCGCCGAGCTGCTTCTTCCAGTATTGCAATCGCTCTTCCAACAGACCATCCCTCAGGCACTGTCGCTGCCACGCTGCATAATCCGCATACTGAATCTTCAACTCCGGCAGCGAGGAGACCAGCCCCTTGCTCATCGTTTCATAGAGTTCGCGGACCTCTCGCGCCAACACCGCCATCGACCAAGCATCGCCAACTATCGGGTGCATGGTGAAAAGCAAGACGTGCCGCGCCTCTTGCAGCTTCAAGATCCTCACCCTCAACAGTGGCCCCCGGCCCAGATCGAAAGCTGTCCGGGCATCCTCTCTCGAGATCCGGTCGAGCTCACAGTCTCTCTCTTCCGGGGGCATGATCGTCAGGTCCGTAACCGCCAACTTCCGGTATCCCCATTCGTCTATTACCTGGACCGGCTCTCCGTCTTCCACTTCGACCCTCGCCCTCAACACCTCATGTCTTTCGATGACCTTATTAATCGCCGATTCCATCACTGAACAGTCCAAGTTCCCGTCCAACCTCACTTTCCCGATGACATGTGGTGTGACGCCACCAAGTTCCGATTGTTCGATGAACCATAACCTCCGCTGCTCAAACGAGAGCGGCGGCCTCCCAGATCTGTGACCTCCTTCAAATGGCGTGATTGGCGACAGCGCCCCTTGCTTCATTCCGGACCTGATCGCCTCCTCGATATTTTCGGCCAGCCCTCCGGCCGTCGGCCTCTCGAAGACGCCCCGGACCCCGACCTCCACTCCGAATATACTTCTCGCCCGGGAGACGACCTGCGTGGCCAATAATGAATGCCCGCCGATCTCAAAAAAGTTATCATTTCTCCCTACCCGATCGAGTTTCAGCACCTCCTCAAAGATTCCGACCAACAACTCCTCTACCGGCGTCCGTGCTCCGACATACTCCTGCTCGGACTGTCGGCCGATGCCTTCTATTGACGGCAATCTCTTCCGGTCGATCTTGCCATTCACCGTGAGAGGCATCTCTTCCAACACCAGAACCGCTTCCGGTATCATGTACTCGGGTAGTCGCTCCCGGACATGCGCCTTCAGTTCCGCGGCCGTCACCTTTTTTTCTCCCACGACATATCCCAGGAGTCGCTGGCCGGTTTTCTCCTCCCCACCCACGACAACCACGCTCTGCCTCACCGACGGATGTTCATTTAACGCCGCCTCGATCTCTCTTAACTCGATCCGGTATCCTCTGATCTTCACCTGTTCATCCGTTCGCCCGATGAACTCGACGCTTCCATCCGGTAAATAGCGGCAGACATCCCCTGTACGGTACAGTCTCGCTCCTCCATCTCGGTCAAAGGTGTCCGGGATAAACCGCTCCGCCGTCAATTCAGGCTTGCCCCAATAACCTCTCGCCACCCCCACTCCCGAGATATAAAGCTCTCCACTTACTTCCACGGGCACTGGCTCCAGCTCACGATCGAGAATGTAAAGCCGCGTATTCGCGATCGGCCTCCCGATGGCCGGCGGGCTGTCGCCGCCGACTTCGCATTCACCGATGGTCGCGCAGACCGTCGCTTCGGTCGGTCCATAGGCGTTAAGCAGCCGCCTGCCTCTCGCCCATCGGTCGACAATTTCCGCACTGCATGCTTCTCCGGCTACAATGACGGTCGACGGTAGAAATAACTCTCCGTCCGCCAGCATCGACAGCGCCGTCGGAGGCAATGTCATGACAGTGATCGCATCTTCCTTCAACACTTTCATCAGGTCGGGTCCCGGCATCAACTCCTCTGGCGCGCGCGCGTGCAAGCTGCCGCCCGTGGCTAAAATACTGAAGATCTCCCAGACGGAAGCGTCAAAACTCAGGGAGGCGAATTGTAAGACGCGCGACTGAGGTCCCAATCCTAGGGCGACTTTCTGCGCCTCTACCAGATTGCAGATCGCCTGGTGGGTGACCATCACTCCCTTCGGTCTCCCGGTCGATCCGGACGTGTAGATTACGTAGGCCAAATTCCCGGCCTTGACCCCGCCCCCCGGCTCCTCGTCGCTCTCCCTACCGATCCTCTCCCACTCCTGATCCAGACAAACCGCCGTGACATCCTCCAGAGGTATAGACTCCAGAAGTTGCCGCTGAGTGAGAAATATCGTGACCTGCGCGTCATTTAACATATAGGCCAAGCGGGCGGCCGGATAACCGGGGTCCAGAGGGACATAAACTCCGCCAGCCTTGAGCAGCCCCAAGATTCCTACCACCATCTCCAATCCGCGCTTCATACACAGCCCTACCCGATCCTCCGGCCTTACACCGAGAAAATTCAGATAACGCGCCAGTTGGTTGGCCCGCCGGTTCAACTCCAGATAAGTAACGTGCTGACCGTCGTAAATTACCGCCACAGCTTCGGGAGTGTGATGAACCTGGGAAACAAATAACTCATGCACGCAGCAATTGTCGGGAAAAGGCCGGTCGGCCCCGTTCCAGTCGACTAACAATTGTTGGCGCTCTCCAGGCGTTAGGGCGGAGAGGTCGTTGATCGAGGTAGTCGTGTCTTGAAGCGCGAGGCTCAAAATATTGAGTAGATCGCCGGTGAACCGCCGGATGAGATTATGGCTGAAAAGAGATTCGTCAAAACTCACTGTCCCATGTACTTCCGCCGCACGCCTCTCAAAACTCAGCCTGACGTCGCTTCTGAGCGGCGGAACATCGCCATGAAAATCCTTGACGGTTACTACTACTTGAGGCTGAAACTGTCGTTCGTCGTCGGCTCCGAAATCATTGATAAAATCCTTCAACGGATAGTCCCGATATTGATAGGCTTCTATGACCGTCTCCTTGACGCCCAGTAACAATGTGCGAAACGACATGCCTCCATCAATGCCATCTACAATGGACAACACATGCGGGGGCTCAGGCCGATTATCATCCGTACCCCAAGATGGCCCGCCCGCAGTAATCATGCTCTTACGGCTATATTTGTATAAACAGGCCTTGGCGGCGGCCAACAATGTTACGTACAACAGAAAAGAAGACTCAGCCGTCAATTTCATCAGCCTTTCAAAAGTGTCTCCGGATATCGTTAGAGTCAACGGAGCCTCAACCGATCTTTGAGCCCTTCTTGAGCGACCGATCGGAATTATGGCCTCTCCACAGCCCGCCGAAATCACCTTCGCCCAATATTCGCGCGCGGAAACTCTATTCCGGTCGTAGAAAGGATGTGACTCAACTGGCAAGCTCATATATTTTCATCTCCCTTTAAGACCAAAATCGGTCCGAATTGTAGCCAAATCTGGAGGGGCTATTGAACGATCAGCCTGAAACTAACGGTGGATAAGTTCTTGAATCAGGGGTCAGCCCCATGTGGTTTGATTAGTTGAGGTCAAAGACAAACTCATCTTCCGCGCGGATTCGATGGTTTTCCGTGTTTTGTGGATTAACCGCCACAGGCATGAACGGCTCTTCGGCGAAATCCTCCTCTTCCAGGATGACCTCCGCTTTTCCAAAAAACCGTTTCGCGTCCACAAAGCCGCGAGCCTTTGCTTTCGCCAGCAGTTTTTCCGACTCTTGAAATTGTGGCGAATTCTCACTCAGCCCGAGGCCAAGAAGATGTTCCAACCATGGCTCCATGCCCATTGCATAGTTATACAAGCGATTCGCGCCGAGGACTTCCAAAATGTCCATGGCCCGTTTGGCGTCACACCCATGTTGTCTACGGCTCTCTTCCTCATCACGTGACGGTCTTTTGGGAAGCAGCGGGCCGTTGATCCACGACAAGGGCGCGCCCACGGACTCGGTCCCCAGAAAGATGGTATCGATGCGACCGACGGCCCCACGTACATTTTCATATACCCGTCTGTCTACACAGTCCAAGTCAGCTCCGATCAAAACCCGCCTCCTGCCCAGACGAATTACATACCCAGTCTTGCCATGCGCCAGGTCCGAATGTTCGCCGAGGAAGGGGACAGAGATGATCTCTCCGTCAGGTAATTGCAGATTCTCCAGAACATCAAGATCGACCACGTTCCTGAAGCCGATTCTGTGAAACAGGGCTTTCAGAGAAATGTCTCCATACAATATTCCATACGACTTGGGGACAACGAGGCATTTAATCCGATGGCGCAGCCGCAGCATGGTTTCGACCGAGTTGTGATCCTGATGATTATGGGTGATGAGAGCAAAATCTATCTCTTCCGGCAGATCGTGATAAGAGAACCTCTCGACCCCGCCTTTAACGGGTACGACGCCGACGAACGGATCAGTGAGGATAGATATGCCTTGACACTCGATCAGCAGGCAGGCATGCCCAAAGTATCGAATACGCACGGAGTCCTGCCGCCACTTTTGAGGACAGACTTGCGGCTGATCAGTAAGCATACATAACAGGCGCTCTCGCGACTGACCATTCACCCCCAGAAGTTGACAGATGGCGTCGAACGACTGCGGCTGTTCGTCCAATCTGAATAATTGATCGATTTGGGGCGCGTCGAACGGCACCTGCCAGTCGATCTGGTCTCTTTCCATTAGACGAGGAGTGTTCAAAAAGAACGGACGGGCGTCATCCCTATCAAGTCTGGAAATCCGTAATGACTGAAGATGTGAATTATAGTAGTGGCTCCGGTATAGAATATTTTCGAAACATCGCAGGGAGGGCCGATTGAGGTAATCGTACACGAGCTCGATGTAGCCTCGGAGCGGACTCGGAATCCTTTGATAGCATGGCGTCAGGCTGCTTCCGTGAGCGTTAGCCACCAGCCAACTTTGAAATTCGAGGAGACTTTGCGCCAATTCGAGGTTATGACTCAAATGGCTCTTGGTGTTTTCCAAGAGAGATTCCACCTCAGAAGCCCTATCTGCCGAAACTTTGACAAAAGCGCCTCCTGCCAATGACAAATCCTGGCTAGCGGCGGCATGAAATGTCGGATCATCAAGATAAGATTGCAGAAGCGGAAGTTGATACTGCAACAAATGTAAGCTGGCGGGGACAGGCGCAATTAAGAAGGACCATGCCGACCAGCAGTTGACCAGTGGCTCAACCAGCGTAGATTCAGACAGGCGGTATGTCGATCCAATTTTCATATATCTCACTCTGATTTTCGAACTATTGAGATTCAGGTAAATTGGTTTATAAACTTCGAGCCGAACATGAACGACGATTGACCTAAGGCTCTCTCACCGCAGAGGCGCAGAGAACGCAGAGGGAGCGCAGAGGCTCTCTGCGTAGGCTCTGCGTTCTCTGCGCCTCTGCGGTGAGAGCGTCTCTCATTGCTGATCAACTCCATTTGTAAACTTACTTTTCTGAATTTGAATAGGTGTGGAAAGGATCGCCCGGCAGGCGCCGAATCAGAAGACAAAGGCGGCTTGATGCATTTCGTCGATCGGATTGGGCTTGTTCGTCTCCGTCAAAACTGGAATCTCTCTTAAATTAGTGAGCGGGATATCCAATAGTTTCCGATTCGGATTGCTGACCGCGGCCCACAGTAAGGATTGAAATCGATCGACAAAGGAGCTGATTGTCCGGGGCTCAAATAACTCAGTGGCATAGGTAAAGGCTCCCCCAATGCCGTTAGAATATGCGCTTAGGATGAGCGTGAGATCCAGTCTCGCGGGCGAGAAATCGTTCTTGACTGATGAGAGGATGATTTCCGGAGAAACCGGATCGTGGTTAGAAAACGTGTTATCAAGAAAGAAGCCGACCTGAAATAGAGGATTCTGTCCAACCATGCGTTTCGGCGTCAGTTCCTCGACCAGCTTCTCGAAAGGGATTTGGTCATGAGAATACGCGGCGAGCGCCGTTTCTCGAACCTGCTGAACCAAATCCCGGAATGAGATTTCAGAAGACAATCGCCCTCGCAGCGCCAAGGTGTTAACGAAGAATCCGATCAACCCTTCCAACTCAAGTCGGTTACGATTCGCAATCGGCGTCCCCACCACGATATCCTCCTGGCCGGTGTAACGATAGAGGAGCGCCTGAAAGGCCGCCAGTAGCGTCATAAATAACGTCACTCCTTCTCGCCTGCTCAGATCTCTCAAGGCTGCCGTCAATTCCGCCTCCAGAAGAAACACCTCTTGCGCCCCTCGATAATTCTTGACTGCCGGTCGCGGACGATCCGTCGGCAATTTCAACGATTCCACTCCTGCCAATTGCCGCCGCCAATATTCCAGTTCTAGCTCCAAAACCTCGCCCTGCAGCCACTCCCGCTGCCAGACAGCAAAATCCGCATACTGGATAGGCAACTCCGCCAGCGGCGACTCACTTCCAGCGCTATATGCCTGGTAGAGCGATCTGACCTCTCTCATCATGATTCCCATCGACCAGGCGTCGCTGACGATGTGATGCATCGTGAAGAGCACTACGTGATCGTCCCCTCCCAGCCTTAAGATCTTGACCCTCAGCAACGGCCCCTTATTCAGATCGAATCCGGTCTCCGCCTCCTCTCTCGCCATTCGGCTGACCTCTGCCGCGCGATCTTCCTGAAAAACGCCGGTCAGATCTATGACCTCCAGGCCCTGCGGCTCCCAGGCATCGATCACCTGCGCCGGGACGCCATCTTCCACTTCGATCCTGGTCCTCAGCGCCTCGTGCCTTCTGACGATCTCATTTATTGCTCTTTCCAGGGCCTCAAGGCGCAACTGTCCTTCCAACCTCACCACACCAGGAATATTGTAGAACGGGTTGTTCGGCGCCAGTTGATCTAAAAACCATAATCGTTGCTGCGCGAATGACAGCGGCAGTTTTTCGTCTCTCGATACTCTAACCAGTGGCGGCGCCGTCTCCTTCTCTCCTCTATTCATCGCCTGATCGATCCTGCCGGCCAAACCTCGAGCCGTCGGTTCCTCGAAGACGCCACTTACTCTGATCTCTATTCCAAAAGACCTCCTCACTCGCGAGACGACTTGTGTTGCCAGTAATGAATGCCCTCCGAGCTCGAAAAAGTTGTCATTGACACTCACTCGATCCAACCTCAGCACTTCGCTGAAGATTTCAACCAGCAGGTCTTCGATCAGGGTGCGAGGCGCCAGATATCCGGCCGCCGTTTCTGATCTGTCCATTTCGGGCGCAGGCAACGCCCGGCGATCGACTTTCCCATTCGGCGTCAACGGCATTCGCTCCAGCCAGACGAACTTCGCCGGCGCCATGTATTCCGGCAGCCTTTCCTTCAAATAGCTACGCAGTTCACCGGCGCTCGGCGCGTTCTCCACTTTACAGACCACATAGGCCACCAACTGATCCTCTGACCGCTCACTCCGATAGGCTACAACCACGCACTGCCCCACTCCCGGATGAGCGCTCAATTGGGCCTCGATCTCACCCAGTTCGATCCGAAAGCCCCGAATCTTGATCTGATGATCGATCCTGCCCAAAAACTCGATCTTCCCATCATCCAGGTAGCGCCCAAGATCTCCTGTACGGTACAGCCGACCTCCTCCCTCTCGATCGTACTCGTCAGGCACGAACCTCTCCGCCGTCAACTCGCCCCTCTTCAGATACCCTCGCGCAACTCCCTTCCCTCCGATATACACTTCCCCCGCCACCCCGACCGGCGTTGGCCGCCACATCTCATCCAGCAGGTAGATCCGCGTATTCGCGATCGGTCGCCCAATCGGTATACTCCCTTCCTCCTCTGACAACTTGTAGCCAGTCGACCAGATAGTCGTCTCCGTCGGCCCGTACAGATTGTGGATTTCTCCACTCACCATACCTTTCAGTCTCTCTCCAAGCCCTGCCGGAAACGCCTCCCCTCCGATCATCAATTTCCGGATTGTCCTCACTCCCTCTTCCGCTTCCACATCCTCACAGACCATCTTCGCCATCGACGGCGTGCACTGCAGGCGCGTCACTTGCTCCCTCTTCAGCTCTTCTACTATTGATATTCCTCCACCCGCGCCCCCCTCTCCTCCGACCACCACTCGGAACCCTCGCGCCAAGGTCCAGAACAGTTCCAACACCGAGATGTCGAATGAGATGCTGGTCACCGCCAGCCACACCGCGCCTGCCTCCGGCCCTAGCTCCTCATCCATCCCCGTGAAGAAGTTGACCACCTGATCATGCGCCACCACCACTCCCTTCGGTCGCCCGGTTGATCCCGACGTATAGATCACGTAGGCCGCATTCTCAGCGCTCCCCTCGCGCTCCAGATTCTCCCCGCTCTCCGCCTCCATCTCCTCCCACCCAGTATCCAGCGCCACCGCCGCCACTCCCAACTTCGGCAGCGCCTCCAACCTTTCTCCTTGAGTCAACACCACCTCCACCCCCGCATCCTCCATCATCAACCCCAGCCGCTCCGCCGGGTAGCTCGGGTCTAACGGCACGTAGGCCCCTCCCGCTTTGAGGATGCCCAACAACCCCACCACCATCTCCACACTCCGCCCCACACAGACCCCCACCAGCGCCTCCGCCCCGACGCCCATCCGTCTCAGCCGCCGCGCCACCCGATTGGCTCTCGCGTTCAGCTCGGCGTAACTCACCTGCCGGCCCCCATAGGCAATCGCCACCGCCTCCGGACTCCACTCCACCTGCTCCTCGATTAGCTCATGAATGCGCCGGTCTTGTGGGTACGCTCTGCCCGTCTCATTCCACTCCACCAACAGCTGATAGCGTTCCGCCGCCGGCATCACATTCAAAGCCCTCATCGCCCTGCCAGGCTCCCGCTCCAGCGCCTCAACCAACTCTTCCAACGCCGTCTGCATGTATCCGCAGATTCGATCCGGATCGATCGGCGTCCGCACTTGCGGGTTCAACGCGAATCCTTCTCCATAATCGTCCACATTTAAGTTGACCGGATAATTGGTCCTCTCTTCCTCGGCCAGAATTTCGATCCCCTCCCAGGCCGGCTTGTCCTCCACCCGGGTCTGCGCCACGTCCGTAGTGTGACGGTAGTTCAGCAGCGCGCTAAAGAGCGGCGCCGGCGCCTCGATCGCCGAGCACCTCTGCGCCAGCGCCAGCGGCGCATGCTCGTGCCTCAGCAACTGCGCCAGCAGCCTGTGGGTCTGCCGCGCGCGCTCCTCCACGCTTTCCCCGTCGATCCGAATCCGGACCGGCAAGGTGTTGATGAACATCCCCAGCGCGCGGTCCGCCCCGGCGCCGCCTTGCAGCCGGCCGATGAGCACCGTCCCGAACACCACGTCCTCCTTCCCCGACACCCGCGCCAACACTTGCGCCCACGCCAGGTGGAACAGCACGGCCGGGCTCACCCCCAGCCCGCGCGCCTTCTCCCTCAAGCGACCGGCCAACTCGGCTCCGACCTTTCGCCTTGACTCCCGGATCCCAGATCCGTCCCCATGCACGTCGGCCAACCCGAACGGCGCAGTCGGTTCGTCCACATCCGAAAGCATCTCTCGGAAGAAGGCTTCATGCTCTTGCCGGCTTATACCTAACCGCGCCTGCACGACATAATTGCGAAACGGCAGCGGCGCTGACAACCGCTCTTCTTGACCATGCAGATGCGCCAGGATTTCCTCCTGCAGGACTTCTATTGTCGTGTGATCCATAGACAGATGGTGATGCAAGCACAGCATCACCCACCGTTTGTTCAACTCATCATGGGCAATATAGACGCGCATCATCGGCGCCTGCCGGATATCGATTCGGGAGCTCTGAGGATCGAACCGGTCCCGCAATTGTCTCGCCACATCGCCGGCCCCTTGGTCGACGCTGATCTCTTCGACAATCAGCGGCGCCTGACGCCATACAACTTGCACAGGTTCCGGTAATCCTTCCCATTGGATCGCCGTGCGCAAGATGTCGTGCCTGTCGATGACCGCCTGCAGGGCCTGCAGAAATTGATCCAGCCGGTCGCGGGTATCCAACCGATAGAGCCCGTAGACGAGGTAGGGATCGCCATCCGCGGCCATCAGAGAGTGAAAGAGAATGCCTTCCTGCAAGGGGGCGAGAGGATAGATGTCCTGGACGTTAGGCGCGCCGCCCGGGACCTTACTGACAATCTGCTCGATGTCATCCGCTCTCAATTGAGCCAGGGGCAGCATCTCCGGAGTGATAATCTCAGATCCGGCCGGAATGAGATTCGGGGGGACTTCAATCAGACCCCTGCCGTCGCCCACGGCCGCCGCTAATGCCGCCAGCGTCGGCGTGACAAAGAGGGCGCTGACATCGGCATGCAAGCCTTCTTCTTGCATCCGGGAAGCTACTTTCACCGCCAGCAGCGAGTGTCCTCCCAGGTCGAAAAAGCCGTCCCGACGGCCCACTCGCTCCACTTTGAGCACGTCGGCCCAGATCCTCGCCAGCGCTATCTCAACCTTCCCGACCGGCGCCTCATAACCGCGAACAGTGTAGGCTCTGGCGTCAGGCGCCGGTAACGCGCGGCGATCCAGCTTGCCGTTGGAAGTCAGCGGTAGCGCCTCCAGCGCCACATACGCCGATGGCGTCATATGCGTAGGCAGCCCCTTTGACAGATGCTCACGCAGCGCCTCGGCATCTACCATCTCCTCAGCCATGGCTTTGGTGTAGTACGCTACCAAACGTCGGTCGCCCGGGCTATCTTCGCGCGCCACTACTACGGCTTCGCGAATGGCCCTATGTTGCGCCAGATGCGCTTCGATCTCCCCAAGTTCGATCCGGTAGCCTCGAATCTTCACCTGGAAGTCGTTGCGTCCCAGGTACTCGATCGTCCCATCCGCCAGATAGCGGGCCAAATCCCCAGTCTTGTACATCCGGGCGCCGGACTCAACCGTGAACGGATCTGCCACGAACCGCTCCGACGTCAGTCCTGGCATCTTCAGATAACCCCGTGTTACGCCGACACCGCCAATGTATATCTCTCCCGTTACGCCAACCGGAGCCGGTTGACCATGCCTGTCCAGTAAGTAAACCTGCGTATTCGCTATCGGCCGCCCGATTGGCGCCGAGGCGCTCAGTCCGACACTCGGTGGAATTTCATGCGTTATGCACCCCACCACTGTCTCGGTCGGACCATATTCGTTCACCATCCGCACACCCGGCTGGATCCGCCTCCACATATCCACCAATGTCACCGGCAGCGCCTCGCCGCCGACAACGAACATGTCGACCGAACTGCCCGCCTTCTTCGCCAGCAGAGACTGCCCAAGCGCTTCCAAATGCGAGGGAGTGATTTTTACCAACCCGCACCCTGAGACTGCCCGGACCTCCTCTTCCAATCCATCGACTTCCTTTCGCTCAGCCAACAACCGTACCGGGCCGCCGCAGATCAACGGCGTTAACAAACTTGTGATCGTTGCGTCGAAGGAGAGCGCCGACGAGACGACTGCCCCGCGCTCAGGCCTATAGGTCTTTTCTGCCCAGTACAAGTAATTCGTGAGCCCGCGATGATTAACCATCACTCCCTTGGGCTGACCGGTTGAACCCGAGGTATAGATCACATAGGCCAGGTTCTCGGCCTCAACTTTACATTCCGGCTCACTCTCGCCCACTTCACTGATCCGCTCCCACTCCTCATTCAAACAGATCGTTAGTCCCCACAACATCGGCAGACGCTCCTCCAACTCTCGCTGCGTCACCACTATGCCCACCCCCGCATCCTCCAGCAGATAACTCAACCTCTCCAGCGGGTATGCCGGATCCAACGGCAGATAGGCTCCTCCGGCCTTGAGCACTCCGATCAATGCCACCACCATCTCCACCGACCGCTCCAGACATAACCCCACCAAGACCTCCGGTCCCACTCCCATCTCACGCAGGTAGTTTCCCAGTTGATTCGCTCGCCGATTCAGCTCTCCATAGCTGACCCATTGCCCCTGACTAATCACTCCCACCCGTTCCGGGGTCCGCTCCGCCTGCTCAGCAAATAGCTCATGGATATACCGACCGCTCGGGTAGGGTCTGGCGGTTCGATTCCACTCCACCACGATCTGTTCTCGCTCGGCCTCGCTCAACAAGCTAACGGCGCCGATCGGCCTTTCGCGATTTTCTACGATTTCTCTCAGCAGATTGGCGTAATGGTTCATCAACCGCTCGATCGTCTCCGCCTCAAACAGGTCCCGGCTATAGGTCACGGCTCCGATCAGGTCGCGCCCGACATCCGTGAGGGACACTGTCAGATCGACTCTCGCCGTCTGCGTTTCGCTGCTACTATTGCTCAACCTCAGCTCTTCCGGTTCTCCCACGCCTCCCGCCGCATTCTGCCAGATCAGTTTTACCTGAAAGAGCGGCGCCCGGCTCAGGTCTCGCTCCGGCTGCAACTCCTCCACCAGTTTCTCGAACGGCACATCCTGATGCGCATACGCCCCCAGGCACACCTCTCTCACACGCTTCAGCAACCCGCTGAAACTCTCAGCCTCTCTCACCTCCACTCTCAGGACCAACTGGTTGACGAAGAACCCGATCAACCCTTCGACCTCCGCCCGATTCCGGTTGGCGATGTCGGTCCCCAGCGCCACGTCCGCCTGCCCGCTGTAGCGGCTCATCAGGAGGTCGAAGCACGCCAGCGCCGTCATAAAGAGGGTCGCGCCCTCACGCCGGCTCATCTCTCTCAGTCTCTCCGTCAACTCTCTCTCGATCACAAAACGCCGCTTCGCCCCTCGATAACTTTGCGCCGCCGGTCGCGGATGATCCGCCGGCAGTTCCAGGGCCTCCATGCCCGCCAACTGCCGCCGCCAATATCCCATCTGTTTCTCCAGCGCCTCTCCCTGCAGCCACTCCCGCTGCCAGACTGCGAAATCGGCGTACTGGATCGGCAGCTCCTCCAGCGGCGACTCTTCTCCCGCGCAATATGCCCGGTAGAGCGCGCCGACCTCTCTCACCAGTATTCCCATCGACCACCCGTCGCTGACGATGTGGTGCATGGTGAAGAGCACGACGTGATCTTCCTCTCCCAGCTTCAGTGCCTTTACTCTCAGCATCGGCCCCAGGCTCAGATCGAATCCTGTCTGAGCCTCCTCTCGGGCGATCCTCACGACCTCAGCCTCTCTCTCCTCGCGGGGAAGGCGCGTCAGGTCTTCCACCTCCAATTCCCGCGGCTTCCACGGATCGATCATCTGCGCCGGCTCTCCGCCCTCCACCTCGAACCTCGTCCTCAAGACCTCGTGCCTGCGGATGATCTCATTGACCACTCGCTCCAGCGCCTTGAGATTTAACTCCCCTTCCAGTCTCACCTCTCCCGGAACGTTGTAGAACGGATTGTTGAGGGCGAGTTGGTCCAGAAACCACAGCCTCTGCTGCGCAAACGAGAGCGGCAGCCTTAAGAGCGGGCCATCTCCTTGCCGCTCTCCTGTAACTCTGATCAACGGCGGAGCCTCTGCCTTCTCTCCGGCCCTCATCGCCTCCTCTATCCTTCTCCCTAGCCTTTCTACAGTCGCATCTTCAAAGATGCTCCTCACTCCGATCTCAACTCCGAAGACCTCTCTCACCTGCGAGGCTACCTGCGTCGCCAACAATGAATGGCCTCCGATCTCGAAGAAGTTGTCTTGGCCGCCTACTCGATCGACCTTCAGCGCCTCCTGGAATATCCCCGCCACCATCTCCTCGACTGGCGTCTGCGGCCCGGCGGAATCCTGCTCCGGCCGCACACCTCTGTCTTTCACCTCTGGCAGTCTCTTCCGGTCGATCTTCCCGTTAGCCGTCAGCGGCATCTCCTCCAACACTTCGATCGCTTCCGGCGCCATGTACTCCGGCAGCCTCTCCCTCACGTATCTCTTCAGTTCCGCTCCCGTCACCTCTCCTTCTCCCACCACGTACCCGACCAGCCTCTTCCCTCCACTCTCGTCCTCTCTCGCCACCACCACGCTCTGCTTCACCGATCCATGCTCGTTCAACACCGCCTCGATCTCTCCCAACTCGATCCGGTACCCTCTCACCTTCACCTGATTGTCCGCTCGCCCGATGAACTCGACCCTCCCGTCCGGTAGATACTTCACCACATCTCCAGTCCGGTACGACCGCCCTCCTCCTCCTCCCCCGAACTGGTCCGGGATGAACCTCTCCGCCGTCAGATCCGGCCTTCCCCAGTACCCCCTCGCCACTCCCGCTCCCGAGATGTATAACTCTCCTCTCACTCCCACAGGCGCCGGCTTCATTCCTCGATCCAGAACATACACTTCCGTGTTCGCGATCGGACGCCCGATCGGCGTCGTACCTCTTCTCCGCCCCTCCTCGCTCACTCTCCAGGTCAACGATCCGATCGTCGTCTCCGTCGGCCCGTAATGATTGATCAACTCACATCCCTCTCCCCTCTCTACTATCCTCTCCGCCAACTCCGGCGACAGCGCTTCTCCTCCCACGATCAGATACCGCGACGGCAGCTTCCTCTCCCCATCTAGCCCAGATCCGATCAGCGCGCTCAGGTGCGACGGCACGATCTTCAACACATCGATCGGATTCCTCTTCAGATACTCTTCATACTTCGCTCCATCTGTCGCCACCTCGTAACTCAAGACGTGCAAACACCCACCGCTCGACAGCGACGGATAGATACACGTGTTCCCAAGGTCCGCCGTGATCGTCGAGACCGTCGCAAACTGAAAACCTCTTTCGCCCTCTCCTCTTCTCACCCCCAACTGCCCGCAGATCTCCTCCGTGTAGTTGACCAGGCTCCTATGCCGGACCATCACTCCTTTCGGCCTCCCGGTCGATCCAGACGTGTAGATCACATAGGCCAGATTCTCAGGCGTCACTTCACTCTCCGGCTCATCATGGCCTTCGCTCTCTTCACCGATTCGTTCCCACTCCTCATCCAGACACACTATCTGTCCCCAGAACGCAGGCAGTCGCTCCTCCAATCCTTTCTGCGTCACCACCACTCCCGCTCCCGCGTCCTCCAGCAGATAGCCCAGTCTCTCCAGCGGGGACTCCGGATCCAACGGCAGATAGGCCCCTCCCGCCTTCATCACTCCCAGCAAACCCACCACCATCTCCACCGATCGCTCCAGACACAGACCCACCACCACCTCCGGCCCAACTCCCATCCCCCGCAGGTAGTGGCCCAGTTGATTCGCTCGCCGGTCGAGTTCTCCATAGCTCAATACCTGCTCCCCGCCGATCACCGCCATCCGATCCGGCGTCCGCTCCGCCTGCTCGGCGAACAGTCGATGGAGGCATTGCTCGCTCGAATATGGACGCCTCGTCTGATTCCACTCCGCCAGGATCTGTTCTCTCTCGGCCTCGCTCAACAGGTTCAGCGAACGGATCGGTCTCCCGTTGTCTTCTGCAATTCCCCTCAGCAGATTGGCGTAATGGCCCATCAGCCGCTCGATCGTCTCCGCCTCAAACAGGTCTCGGCAATAGGTCACGGCTCCGATCAATTCGCGCCCCACATCCGTGATGGACGCCGTCAGATCGAGCCTCGTCGTCTCCACTTCACTGCCGCCGCCGCTGAGCCTCAATCCTTCCAATTCCAGGCCTTCTCTAGGCGCCTCCTGCCAGATCAGTTTCGCCTGGAAGAGCGGCGACCGGCTCGGGTCTCGATCCGGCCGCAACTCCTCCACCAGCTTCTCGAACGGCACATCCTGATGCGCATACGCCCCCAGACATACTTCTCTCACACGCTTCAGCAACTCGCTGAAACTCTCGTCCTCTCTCACCTCCACTCTCAGGACCAACTGATTTACGAAGAACCCGATCAACCCTTCGATCTCCGCCCGATTCCGGTTGGCGATGTCGGTTCCCAGCGCCACGTCCGCCTGCCCGCTGTAGCGGCTCATCAGGAGGTCGAAGCCTGCCAGCGCCGTCATAAAAAGAGTCGCGCCCTCACGCCGGCTCAACTCTCTCAGCTTCTCCGTCAACTCTCTCTCCAACACGAACCGACTTCTCGCTCCCCGATAGCTCCGCACGGCCGGCCGCGGATGATCCGCCGGCAACTCCAGGTCTTCTATCCCCTCCAACTGCCCGCGCCAGTACGCGAGCTCCTTCTCCAACACCTCTCCCTGCAGCCATTCCCGCTGCCAGACGGCGAAATCGGCGTATTGGATCGGCAATTCCTTCAACGGCGTCTCTTCTCCGCGGCTGAAAGCGCGGTAGAGCGCGTCGACCTCTCTGATCAGGATGACCATCGACCACCCGTCGCTGACGATGTGGTGCATGGTGAAGAGCACGACGTGATCTTCCTCTCCCAGCTTCAGTACCTTTACCCTCAGCAGCGGCCCTCGGCTCATATCGAATCCCGTCCCCGCCTCCGCTCTCCCTCTTCTTCTCACCTCCTCTTCTCTCTCTTCCAGAGGGACACCGGTCAGGTCTTCCACCTCCAATCTCCGCAGTTCCCACTCCTCTATCACCTGGACCGGCTCTCCCCATTCCACCTCTATCCTCGTCCTCAACACCTCGTGCCTGCGCACTATCTCATTGACCACTTCCTCCAGTACCTCTATCTCCAATCTCCCCTCCAGCCTCACCGCTCCGGGGATGTTGTAGAACGGGTTATTCGGCGCCAGTTGGTCCAAAAACCACAGCCGCTGCTGCGCGAACGACAGCGGCATCCTGGCGCCTTTTTCTCCATCTCTCCTTCTTCGTTCCACTCTCACCATCTCTGGCGCCGCCTTCCATCTTGCTACTCCTCTCTCCTCCTCTATCCTCTTCGCCAGTTCCTTCACCCTCGGCCTCTCGAACATCTCCCTCAGCGGCATTTCCACTCCGAACTCTTCCCTCACTCGCGAGATCGCCTGCGTCGCCAGCAACGAGTGCCCTCCCAGCTCAAAGAAGTCGTCATTCACTCCTACCTTCTCCACATCCAACACCTTCGACCAGATCTCCGCCACCACCTTCTCCGTCTCTGTCCGCGGCTCCTCATACCCCCTCTCACTCTCCACACTTACTCCATTCAGCCCCGGCAGTCCTCTACGATCCAGCTTCCCATTTTCCGTCAACGGCATCCCTTCCAGCGCCACATACACTCCCGGCGCCATATACTCCGGCAGTTCTTTCTTCAGATATTCTCTCAACTCCCCGCCGCTCGGCGCCCTTTCTCCTCTCGCCACCAGGTATGCCACCAGACGCTTCTCTCCCCTTCCGTCTTCCTTGACCTCCACGGCCACTTCACTGATCCCCTCATGCCTTCCCAGCGCCGCCTCGATCTCTCCCAACTCGATCCGGTAGCCTCTCAGCTTTACCTGATCGTCTCTCCGCCCCACATACTCCACCTTCCCATTCCTCAGGTAATGGGCTAAATCTCCGCTCTTATACATCCGCCCTCCACCCCACTTCCCATACGGCGCAGGCACGAAAACCTCGGCCGTTCTCCCGGCCTCCCCCTTATACCCTCTCCCGACTCCAGCCCCTCCTATGTACAGCTCTCCTACTATCCCAACTGGCTGCGGTTCGAACCCCTCATTGAGCACATAGATTTGCGTGTTCACGATCGGCCGCCCGATCGGACTTCGCTGCCTCCCTTTCAAATCCCCCTCTTCTATCCGACAGTGCGTCACATCATCCGAGCACTCCGTCGGCCCATATGCGTTCAGCAGCGGGATTTCCGGATACAGTCCCAACCACTCCCGACACAGCTCCGGCGGCAGCGCCTCCCCGGTCGCTATCAGCCAGCGGAGCGTTAACAGCCGCGGTTTCTTCGGCCGGCGCTCCGCCTCACTGAGCATCATCCTCATCATCGACGGCACGATTTCGACTATCGTCAAATTCCCCTGCTCGATCTCCTCCAACATCGCCACGGGATCATGCGTCCGCTCCTCTTCGAAGATCCTCACCACTCCACCTACCAGCAGCGCTCCCAGAAATTGCCAGACTGAAATGTCGAAGCATTGCGAGGCCGTCTGCGCCACTATGTCTCCCGCCTCTAAGCCGAGCGTCTCGACCTTGGCCCTCAGATGATTGAGCATTCCTCCATGCTCCACCATCGCCCCTTTCGGCGTCCCCGTCGACCCTGAAGTGAAGATCACATAAGCCAATTGGTTCGACAGCGACGTCCGCTTCACATTCTCTCCCCCTCCTCGCCTCTTCCACAGTTCCTCCATCGATACCACTCGCGGCGCCTCTCCCATCCCCTTGCCTCTGATCGCCTCCACCACCTTGTCTTCATACTCCTCCCGGGTTATCACCACTGCCGCTCCGCTCCGCTTCAACACCTGACCGATGCGCGCGACCGGGTGATGCGGATCCAGTGGCAGGTACGATCCCCCCGCTTTGAAGATCGCCAGCAGCGTGATCAGATATTCCACTCCCCGCTCGGCCAGCAATCCCACTATCACTTCCGGCCCCACTCCCTCCTCAATCAGCGCTCTCGCCAACCGATTCGCACTCACATTTAATTCTCTATAGCTCAGTCCTCGATCTCCACAGACAACCGCCACCGCCTCGGGTCTCTTCTCTACCTGCTCCTCAAATAGCGCCTCGATCGACTGCCCTCTCCAACCTTCGACCTCCGTCTCATTCCACTCCACCAAAATCCGCTCCCGCTCGCTCGCGCTCAGCAGATCTATCCCTCTGATCCTCTGCTCCGCGTCTCTCGCTATTTCCGACACCAGCTGTTCATAATGTCTGGCCATTCTCCGGATCGTCTCTCGCTGATAGAGATCCAGGCTGTACTCCAGACTCCCCGCAATCCCTTCCCGTCCTTCCGCCATGTTCAGGATCAGATCGAATTTCGCCGTTCCGAACTCTTTTTCTCTCTCCTCATCACCAATCCCGCTGACCTTCAGCCCTCCGATCTCCAGCTCTTCTCGGCCCGCGTTCTGGAGTTCCATCATGACCTGAAACAACGGATTCCTGCTCAGGTCTCGCTGAGGATTGATATCCTCGACCAGCTTCTCGAATGGAACCTCCTGGCGCCCATAGGCCCCCAGACAGACCTCCCGCTCCCTTCTGATCAACTCTCTGAAACTCGGATTCCCTCCGAGATCGGTCCTCAACACCAGTGTGTTGACGAAAAATCCGATCAGCCCTTCCACCTCTCGCCGGGTGCGGTTGGCTATCGACGTCCCTACGCTTAGATCCTCCTCTCCGCTATAGCGCATCAAGAGCGTTTTGAAGGCGGCCATCAAGACCATAAACAAGGTGGCCCCTTCCCGCCGGCAGAGCCTCCTCAGACCTTCGCTCACTTCCAGGCCCAGCTCTACCCTCTCCTGAGCCCCTCGATAGCTGGGCGCCGCCGGTCTGGGGTGATCGGTCGGTAACTCCATGATCGCCGCGCCCTTGAGCTGTTCCTTCCAGTATCCGACCTCATTCTCCAAGACCGCTCCGGCCAGATACTCCCGCTGCCAAAGGGCGTAATCGGCGTACTGAATCTCCAACTCCGGCAGCGTGGACTCCTGCCCTTCACTGATCGCCTGATAGAGTGCGCAGACCTCTCGCACCAAGACGCCGATCGACCAGGCGTCGCTGACGATATGATGCATGGTGAAGAGTAAGAGGTGATCTTCCTCCGCCAGTTTCAAGAGCCTGAACCGCAACATGGGGCCCCGGCTCAGATCGAATCCTGTCTGCGCCTCCTCTCGGGCGCTCCTCCTGGCCTCAGCCTGTCTCTCCTCGCGGGGAAGTGGCGTCAGGTCTTTCACCTCCAATCGCCGCGGCTCCCAGGGGTCTATCACCTGCGCCGGCTCCCCTCCTTCGACCTCGATCCTCGTCCTCAAGACCTCGTGTCTGCGAATGACCTCATTGATCACCGATTCCAGTGTCGAAAGGTCCAATCGTCCCTCAAGCCTCATCGCCCGTGGGTTGTTGTAGAATGGATTGTTCGGCGCCAGTTGGTCCAAAAACCACAACCGCTGCTGCGCAAACGACAGCGGCAGCCTCCCCGCTCCTTCACCCTCTCTGGAGACTCTGACCAGCGGCGGCGCTTCCACTTTCTTCCCCGCCCTCATCGCCTCCTCTATCCTCGCCGCCAACCCCTCTACCGTCGGTTCCTCAAAGATGCTTCCCACGCCGATCTCTACTCCGAAACCACTCCTCACTCGCGAGGCCACCTGCGTCGCCAATAATGAATGCCCTCCGATCTCGAAGAAGTTGTCCCGTGCTCCTACTCGCTCGACTTTCAACACCTCCCCAAAGATCCCGGCCAGCATCTCCTCCACAGGCGTCACCACTCCTACGTCTTCACCGTCCAATCGCCCCTTCGCCTCTTCCACCATCGGCAGTCTCTTCCGATCGATCTTCCCATTGGCGGTGATCGGCATCTCCTCCAACACTTCGATCGCTTCCGGCGCCATGTACTCCGGCAGCCTCTCCCTCACGTATCTCTTCAGTTCCGCTCCCGTCACCTCTCCTTCTCCCACCACGTACCCGACCAGCCTCTTC
>Ga0209382_10002230_pt1 | contig 28687 bp, 29 predicted proteins | sample SoiMetdeltSBSDD5_FD_187599 | JGI IMG/M metagenome (GOLD analysis project Ga0209382, IMG submission 187599) | Bulk soil microbial communities from a Populus tree surrounding site in Tennessee, USA - Soil MetaG P. deltoides SBSDD5 (SPAdes) (version 2) | ecosystem: Environmental > Terrestrial >...
TGCTGAAGACGCGCGTGCAGGACATGGAGGAGTACCGTCGCGTGCTCGGCGACAAGATCGCGAGCCTGCGCGGCGTGCGCCACACGCAAACGTATTTCGTGCTGGAGGAAGTGAAGTCGACGCACGCTCTGCCGATTCGCGAAGGGGTATCGAAGGGCACTGCAGGTCGGGCTCTAGCCCGACAAAAACGGAAGTCGGGCTGAAGCCCGACCTACAATATCCCCCCATGCCGCGATCGCAGATTCTCTTGCTCACCGCACTCGCGATGCTGGCCTTCGCCGGCAACTCGCTCTTGTGTCGCCTCGCGCTTGCGGGCACGACCATCGATGCGGGGACGTTTACCGCCGTGCGCATCGTCGCGGGTGCACTCACGTTGTGGATCATCGTTGCCCTGCGCAGCGGCGCTGGCGGGCTTGCCGGCAATTGGGCTTCGGCAGCGGCGCTGTTCGCCTACGCAGCCGGCTTCTCACTCGCGTACATCAATTTATCTGCTGCGACTGGCGCGCTGCTGCTGTTCGGCGCGGTCCAGGCGACGATGATCGGCTATGGGTTCTGGAACGGCGATCGGCTGCGCGGCTGGCAGATCGTGGGATTCGTGTGCGCCGTGCTGGGCCTGGTCGCGCTGTTGCTGCCCGGCTTGTCGGCGCCGCCGTTGCACAGCGCTGCACTGATGGTCGGTGCAGGAATCGCGTGGGGAATCTATTCGCTGCGCGGTCGCGGCGCGGGCGATCCGACGTCGGCCACGGCCGGCAACTTCGTGCGCGCCGTGCCGTTTGCCGCCGCGCTGAGTCTGCTCATGCTTTCTCGATTCTCGGTCGACGTCACGGGAGCCAGCTACGCAATCGCGTCCGGTGCGCTGACATCGGGCCTCGGCTATGCGATCTGGTACACGGCACTGAAGGGATTGAAAGCGACGAGCGCGGCGACCGTGCAACTCAGCGTGCCGGTGATTGCGACGATCGGCGGTGCGCTGCTGCTCGGCGAGCACGTCACGATGCGTATCGTGATCGCTTCCGTCGCGATTCTCGGCGGCATCGCGCTGGTGATCCTGAACAGAGCAAGAGTGCCGGGCTGAGTGATGACGCGTCGTATCGCGCAGCTGGGTTGGTGGCTCGTCTTGTTCGCGAGTGCCGCGCTCGCGGCCGGAGAGGGCAGGCAGGTCGCCATCACGATCGATGATCTGCCGCGCGGCGGCGACCGCGGTCCGTCCGATCTCGCAGGCGTGCGTGCGATGACACAGGAGCTGCTGCGTCCGTTTCGCGAGCAGCACATTCCCGTCATCGGGTTCGTGAACGCCGGTCGCTCGCAGCTCGACGGCCAGGGCCTGCAGGAAGTCTTGAATGTGTGGCTGGATGCCGGCGCCGAACTCGGGAACCACTCGTACTCGCATCCCGACATCAACAGCGTCGCGCTCGATGCCTACACCGACGACATCGTGCGCGGCGAGGCCGCGATTCGTCAGGCGCTGGCCTCTCGCGGCAAGAAGCTGGAGTTCTATCGTCATCCCTTCCTGCACACCGGTCCCACGCCCGAGATCAAGAAAGGTCTGCAGGATTTTCTCGATCGGCGCGGCTATCGCGTGGCGCCGGTCACGCTCGACAATGCCGACTACATGTTCGCGGTGGCATACCTGCAGCCTGAGCTGCAGGCCCGCGTGCGCAACGAGTACGTGCCTTACATCGAATCGACGGTCGAATTCTTCGAGCGGCGCTCGGTGCAAGTGTTCGGGCGCGAGATTCCGCAGATCCTGTTGATCCACGCGAGCGCCATGAATGCGGACCTGATGCCGGAGTTGCTCGACATGTTCCGGCGGCGCGGTTATCGGTTCGTCACACTGAGCACCGCGCTGGCGGATGCGGCTTACCGCTCGCCAGACGAGTACGCAGGCCGCAACGGTTTCTCGTGGATTCATCGCTGGTCGAAGACCAAGGGGATGGCCCCGCAGGGCGAGCCCGATCCGCCCGCGTGGGTTGCGAAGACGTTCGCTGCGCCACGCTGAGATCGGCGATGGATCCAAAGCGGGGTCTCGGCGGTTATGCGTCCTCATGCGACGACGCGACTTCCTGGAATCCACGCTGCTGCTCTCGGCGCTCTCGACTGCCGATTTCGCTGCTGCTGCTACGACCTTCGACTACGCAGCGCTGAAAGGACGCGCGCAGGCACTGGCGGAAGCACCTTATCGCCCGCCTGACAAGCTCGCACCGCAATTCCTGCGCGACCTGACGTACGACCAGTACCAGGCGATCCGCTTTCGTCACGATCACGCGCTCTGGGCGCAATCGCAGTGCGTGTTTCGCCTGGAGTTTTTCCACTGCGGTCGCGGCTTCAAGGAACCGGTGACCCTGTACGAAGTCGTCGACGGCGCGGCGAGCGAGATTCGCTACCGTCCCGAGATGTTCGATCTGACAGACAGCGGCATTGACGCGCCCAACTTTCCCGCCGACCTGTCGTTCGCAGGATTTCGCGTGCACACGTCGACGAACTGGCGCGAGGACATCGCGGTGTTTCTCGGCGCCAGCTATTTCCGTGCGCGCGGCAGCGACTCGCGACAGTTCGGTCTTTCTGCGCGCGGGCTCGCCATCGACACTGCGAACGACGTCGAGGAATTTCCACGCTTCGTCGCATTCTGGCTCGAGCGTCCGCAGCCCGCTGCGCGCACGCTCGTGCTTTACGGCCTGCTCGACTCGGTGAGCGCGGCCGGCGCTTATCGCTTCGCACTCACACCCGGCGCTCCGCAAGTGATGGAAGTGGACGCTGCCGTCTATCCGCGCAAGGCAATCCGCCGCCTCGGGATTGCGCCGCTGACAAGCATGTACCAATGCGGCGAGAACGATCGGCGCCTCGCGAACGACTGGCGACCCGAGATCCACGACTCCGACGGGCTGGCGATCTGCACCGGCAAGGGCGAATGGATCTGGCGGCCGTTGAGCAATCCCGCCGCGACGCGCATCAGCTCGTACCTCGACGAGACCCCGCGCGGCTTCGGTCTGCTGCAGCGGGATCGCAATTTCGATCACTACCAGGACGACGGCGTCTTCTACGACCGGCGCCCGAGCGGCTGGATCGAGGCGAAGTCCGATTGGGGCAAAGGCGCGATTCAGCTCGTCGAGCTGAATGCGCCGAACGAGACCTTCGACAACATCGTCGCGTACTGGAATCCGGCGTCGCCGCCGCAACCCGGCGACGAGTTGCTCTACAGCTATCGCATGTACTGGGGCACGCAGTTATCTGCGGTGCCGTCGCTCGCACAGACGGTCGCGACGCGCACGGGTCTCGGCGGTGTCATCGGTCGCGACCGGGAATACTTTTCGTGGCGCTTTGCGGTCGACTTCGCGGGCGGCGAGCTCGCGGCGCTCGCGAAGAGCACGGAGGTTCAGCCAATCGTCACCGTCTCGCGCGGCGAGATCGAAGTGCCTTCGGCGCGGCCGCTGCAAGCCATCGGCGGATTCCGCGCGATGTTCGATCTCAAGCCGCCCGACGACAGCGTCGAGCCGATCGACATCCGCATGTTCCTGCGACGGCGCAATCAGCCGCTGACGGAGACATGGATCTATCAGTGGACGCCGCCGTCCGTGGCTGAGAGAAAGGCTGCGCTGCATCTTGCGAGCACGGAATGACTCTCGCCAAGGCGCCAAGAACGCCAAGGGAACCCAAGACCTACAGCTTATGAGTCGAGAGCAGCAGGCTGGTCTCGGTGTTCGCAATCCCTTCGATGAGTCGGATGCGTCCGAGCACGCGGTCGAACGCTTCGAGACTGTCGGCGCGCAGCTCGGCGACGATGTCCCAGCGACCGTTCGTGCTGTAGAGCGCGCCGACGGCGGGGTCGCCTCGTAACGCTTTGAGGACGGCCTCGGCTTTGTTGCCCTCGACGGCAACAGTCATTAGCGCCCGGATGCGCTGCTCCTCGACCTGCGGCCGCAGCCGCACGGTGTAGCCCATGACGGTGCCATCGGCCTCGAGCTTGGCGAGGCGGTTCTGAACCGTGCCGCGAGCCACGCGCAGTTCCTTGGCCAGCGTCGCGATGGGGGTGCGGGCGTCCTCGCGGAGGAGGGCGATGAGTCGCCGGTCGATGTCGTCCATAGGTCAAATCGCCAGAGTGACCTGACATTGTGCGCAATCTTACCCGCATTTTGATCAGTTTTCTGGCTATTCGTTGACCCTGTGCGCCCGGAACATGGGCCGGACTTCCGGAGATCTATTCCCATGGTCGATTACATCGGGTTGGAACGCGTGCAGGAGCTGGTTGCCCGGCTGGGCGCCGCGAGCTTCATCGAAGGGCTCGCCGGCGAGATCGAGGCGGACTACCGCCGCTGGCGCGACTTCGACAAGTCGCCGCGGCACGCGACGCATTCGTCCGTGGGCGTGATAGAGCTGATGCCGATCAGCGATGGGCGCCTGTATTCGTTCAAGTACGTCAACGGTCATCCGAAGAACACGTCGCAGGGGCTGCTCACGGTTACTGCGTTCGGTGTGCTCGCCGAAGTCGAGACCGGCTATCCCGTGCTGCTCTCCGAGCTCACGTTCACGACTGCGCTGCGCACGGCCGCGATGTCGGCGCTTGCTGCGCGTCACATGGCGCGCCCGTCGAGCCGCACGATGGCCCTGATCGGCAATGGCGCGCAGGCGGAGTTCCAGGCGCTCGCTTTCTATCACCTGCTCGGCATCCGCGAGCTGCGCCTGTTCGACACGGACATGGCAGCCACTGAGAAGCTCGAACGCAATCTCGCTCTACTCCAGCTTCCCGCGTTGCGCGTCGCGCGCTGTCGCTCGACGGCCGAAGCAGTGCAGGGCGTCGACATCGTGACAACCGCGACCGCCGACAAGCGCAATGCGACGATCCTGCTGCCGCAGATGATCGAGGCGGGCATGCATTTGAATGCGATCGGCGGCGACTGCCCCGGCAAGACCGAGCTGCACGGCGACATCCTGCGCCGGCCCGACACGCGCATCGTCGTCGAGTTCGAGCCGCAGTCGCGCATCGAGGGCGAGATCCAGCAGCTCGAGCCGACGTTCCCCGTCATGGAATTCGCCGACGTGCTGACGGGCAAGGCGCAGGCTCGCACGTCCGACAGCGACGTGACCGTCTTCGATTCCGTCGGCTTCGCGCTCGAGGATTTCTCGGCGCTGCGTTACCTGCGTCGCCTGCACCACGAAGAGCGCGGCACGAAGCGCGAGATCGATCTGCTGCCGGCACTTGCTGATCCGAAAGACCTGTTCGGCGGGCTGGCCGGGCGGCTCGCACGCGTGCCGCTCAAGGTCGCGCGCGGATGAGTGCCAATCGCGGCGCCGTCCTGATCGGCGCGCCTACCGACATCGGCGCCAGCGATCGTGGCGCGTCGATGGGACCGGAAGCGCTGCGCGTCGCGGGTCTCGCCGAAGCGCTGCGCAGCCGCGGCCTGGACGTGGTGGATCGCGGCAATCTCACCGGCCCCGCGAATCCGTGGCAGCCGCCGACCGAAGGCTATCGACACCTGCCGGCCGTCGCCGACTGGAATCGCCTGATCTACGAAGCGATCCGTGCCGAGCTTGGATCTGCACGGCTGCCGATCCTGCTCGGCGGCGATCACTGCCTGGCGATCGGCTCGATCAGCGCCGTCGCGCGTCACTGCCGCGACACCAAGAAGAAGCTGCGCGTGCTCTGGCTCGATGCGCATGCGGACTTCAACACTTCGCAGCTCTCGCCGAGCGGCAACATTCATGGCATGCCGGTCGCTTGCCTGTGCGGCTTCGGGCCGCGCGAGCTCACGGGCCTGAGCGGCATCAAACCGGCGATTTCGCCGAAGATGATCCGGCAGGTCGGGATCCGCAGCGTCGACCAGGGCGAGAAGCGCTTCGTGCACGAGCAGGGGCTGGAAGTGTTCGACATGCGCTACATCGACGAGTGGGGCATGCGGCACACGATGCAGCAGGCGCTCGCTGGCCTGGATGCGGAGACGCACCTGCACGTGAGCTTCGACGTCGACTTCCTCGATCCGGACATCGCGCCGGGCGTCGGTACGACGATCCCGGGCGGCCCGACGTACCGCGAAGCGCAGCTCTGCATGGAGATGATCGCGGACACCGGACGGCTGGCGTCGCTCGACGTGATGGAGCTGAATCCGGCGCTGGACGTTCGCAACAAGACGGCGCAGCTCGCGGTCGATCTGATCGAGTCGCTGTTCGGCAAGAGCACGTTGATGAGGCCGGCGGAGTCGGGCTAAATAGCGGCCCTCTCTAAGTCAGAGGTCTGCCATGCGCCTGCTGCTCGCCTGCTCGATCGCCTTTTCCATCTGCGCCGCCGGCGCTTTAGCGCAAACCGCACCCACGACCGCCACGCGCCAGGTCGGCACCGCGACGCTGCAGAACGTTCCCGAAATCCCCGCGGACGTCACCGCGGCCGTGCAGCGCTATCAGAACTACCGCATGGCGCTGTTTCAGGACTGGCTGTCGGACGGCTCTATCCTCATTGCGACGCGCTTCGGCTCGACCCAGCAGATCCATCGCGTGACCGCGCCGGGCGCCGATCGCACGCAGATCACGTTCCAGAGCGAGCCCGTCGCCGGCGCCATCACGATCCCCGGCACGCAGCGCTTCATCTTCAGCCGCGACACGGGTGGCGATGAGTGGTTCCAGGCGTACGCCGCCGGGCTCACGGGCGAGCCGGTGCAATTGACGGAACCCGGCACGCGCAACGGATCACCGGCATTCAGCCCAGATGGAAAGGTCCTTGCGTACTCGCGCGCGACCAAGGGCTCCGCCGAGTACTCGATCTACGTCGCCGATCCGTCCGACCCGCGCAGCGCGAAGAGCGTCTATCGCGAGGCGGGCTCGATCGGTCCCGATGACATTTCCGGGGATCACGGCAAGGTGCTGCTCACGCGCGGCATCTCCAATCGCGAGTCGCAGCTCTTCGTGCTCGATCTCGCTTCCGGCAAGGCCACGCAGATCGCGCCGAAGGCCGGCAAGGTGCTGTACACGAACGCACGCTTCGCGCGCGACGATCGCAGCGTCTATGCGATCTCGACCCGCGACAGCGACTTCGGCCGGCTGGTGCAGATCGATATCGCGAGCGGCAAGGACACAGTGCTGACGCCGGACGTGAAATGGGACGTCGAGAATTTCACGATCTCCGACGACGATCGCCTGCTCGCGTACGCGGTGAACGAAGACGGGTTCTCGACTGTCGTGGTGCGCGATCTCGTCACGCGGCGCGCCCTGCCGCAGCCGCAGCTCCCGCGCGGCGTGCTGCTGAACATGGGATTCTCGCCGGACAAGACGAAGCTCGCGTTCGACCTGTCGACGGCGACTTCGGCCGGGGACGTGTGGACCTGGGGTGTCACTGACGGGCAGCTCGCGCGCTGGACGACATCGGAGCTCGGCGGCCTCGATCCCGCGAAGCTCGCAGAGCCGCAGCTCGTGCGCTTCAAGTCGTTCGACGGCCTGTCCGTCCCGGCGCTCGTGTATCGGCCCGCTGGGATCGCAGCGGACGTGCGCACACCGGTGATCATGGACATTCACGGCGGGCCGGAGAGCCAGACGCGCCCGTCGTGGAACGTCGGTGCTCAATACTTCGCCGCAGTGCTCGGCGCCACGGTGATTCTGCCGAACGTGCGCGGCAGCACCGGGTACGGCAAGCGCTACGCGGACCTCGACAATGCGGAGAAGCGCGAGGACAGCGTCAAGGACATCGGCGCGCTGCTCGATTGGATCGCCGCGCAGCCGAACCTCGACAAGAATCGCGTCGTCGTCTACGGCCAATCGTACGGCGGCTACATGTCGCTCGCCGTGAGCACGCACTACGCGGATCGCCTCATCGGCGGCGTCGAGCGCTACGGCATCAGCGACTTCGCGTCGTTCCTCAAGAACACGGAAGCCTACCGTCGCGACAATCGCCGCGCGGAGTACGGCGACGAGCGCGATCCGAAAATGCAGGCCGTGTTCAAGCGCATCGCGCCGCTCGCCAACGTGGCGAAGATCAGCAAGCCGATGCTCGTGATGCAGGGCGCGAATGATCCGCGCGTGCCGAAGTCGGAGTCCGACCAGGTCGTCGCCGGCATTCGCGCCAACGGCGTCGAGACGTGGTACGTCGTGTTCGCCGACGAAGGCCACGGCTTCCTGAAGAAGCAGAACAACGACCTGCGCCGCGAAGTGGAAACGGTGTTCCTGCGGAAGTTGTTCAGACCGCAGCGGGCAGTGGGAGAATCGGGCTGATCTCGCCGCCGGGGAAGAACAGCTTCACCGGCCTGATCTCGAAAATCGTGCGCACGCTCGGCAGCGAGCGTGCGACCTCGATCGCTTCTTCGAGCGACTTGCAGTCCACGATGTAGAACCCGAGCAGCTGCTCCTTCGTCTCGGTGAACGGACCGTCGATCACGTGCGGCGTGTTGGACGTACGCAGCTGCACGGCAGTCGTCGTCGGCATCAGGCGCACGACCGGGCCGAGCCGACCTTGCTCGCCCAGTTGGTCGTGTACGCGCAAGTGCTTTGCAATGTGCGCGTCCATCTCCTCGTTGGACATCGCGTCGACGAGGTCTTCAGGAACGTAGATCAGGATCGAATAGAGCATGCCGGCACCTTCATTTTCTGGTCTCCACCCCCAAGGACGGCCCCGGTCACTGGATCCCGACACCCGCCGCCGCGATGTTTTCCTCGAGGTGGGCGACCGAGGAGGTTCCGGGGATCGGCAGCATCGCCGGCGATCGCGCGAGCAACCAGGCCAACGCCGCCTGCGCCGTCGTCATCGAGTGCTGCTTCGCGATGCGCTCCAGCTCGCGTGAGCCGGTGTCGCGGCCCGCGTGCTCGCCCGCAGCCAGCGGGTACCACGGAATGAACGCCATCTTGCGGTGTTCGCAATACGCGATGACGTCGTCCGAGCGCCGATCGGTGATGTTGTAGCGATTCTGGACCGACACGATCTTCGCAATACCCGCAACGCGCTCGAGTTCGGCGACGCTGAAGTTCGACACGCCGATGTGGCGGATCTTGCCTTCCTGCTGCAGCTTCGCGAGCTCGCCGACCGAGTCCTCGACGCGCACGCGCGAATCGGGCGAGTGGAGCTGATAGAGATCGATGCGCTCCACGCGCAGCCGCTTGAGGCTGGCCTCGCAGGCCTGGCGCAGGTGCGCCGGACTGCCGCGTCGTTCCCATTGATCGCGCCCCGGGCGGACCAGCCCGCCCTTGGTCGCGATCACCAGGCCGCGCGGATATGGATGCAGCGTCTCGGCAATCAGCCGCTCGTTCACGTCGGGTCCGTAGGAGTCCGCCGTGTCGATGAAGTTGACCCCGAGCTCGACAGCCCGCTGCAACACGCGACGCGCACCTTGCGGATCCTTCGGCTCTCCCCAGATGCCCGGGCCTGTCAGCCGCATCGCACCGTAGCCGAGGCGATTCACTCGCAGATCGCCGCCGAGGGTGATCGTGCCTGCGCCTGCCGCCCCCTGCTGTCCGGGCACGGGTGTATGGTTCATCGAAGTCTCCTGTGGTCGATCTGCAGCGTGTCCAAACGTCTAACTGTTCGAGGACGTTCCTGGAGCGATTTCATGCAATACATGTTACTGATCTACGAAGACGAGCGGATCTACGGCCCCGATCGCGACAATCCCGCGGCACGCGAGCGGCGCGCGCAGCACATCGCGTACAGCCGCGAGCTCGGCGCGACTCGCCTGGCGGGCTCGGGTCTGAAGGATTCTTCCGCGGCGACGACGATCCGCGCTGCGGCAGGCAAGCAGACGATCCACGACGGGCCGTTCGCGGAGAGCCGCGAACAGCTCGCTGGATATTATCTGATCGACGTGCCGGATCTCGACGCCGCGCTCGCCGTCGCGCGGAAAGTACCGCTGTCGCAAGATGGCGCAGTGGAAATCCGTCCGCTGCTCGCTCCGGGATGACGAGCGCTGCGCTCGAACGGGTTTTCCGCGAAGCGAGCGGTCGCATCGTCGCGGCGCTCGCATCGCGGTTCCGCGATCTCGACCTGGCCGAAGACTCGTTCGCAGACGCCTGCGCGCGTGCACTCGAAGCGTGGTCGCGCGAAGGTCCGCCGCGCGACGCGGCGGCGTGGCTGTATCAGACGGCCTATCGCTGCGCCGTCGATTCGTTGCGGCGACGCCGGACCGAGCACCGATTCGCGCCCGAGTTGCAACGTGAAATCGAGCACCCCATGCCGGATGAGTGGACGCCGATCCCGGACGAGCGCCTGCGCCTGATCTTCGTGTGCTGCCACCCGGCGGTTGCGCCCGATGCTCGCGCGGCGCTGACGCTGCGCCTTGTGTGCGGACTTTCGACGCGCGAGATCGCGAGGGCATTCCTGCTGTCGGAGCCGACGCTCGCGCAGCGCTTGATTCGCGCCAAACGCAAGATCGCAGAGGCCGGCGTGCCGTTCGAAGTGCCGGGACCGCAGGCGTGGCCGGAGCGGCTCGATGCGGTGCTGTCGACGATCGAAATCGCGTACGGACGAGCGCACGAAGATGCAGCAGGGTCCGGGCCGCATAGCAACTACGCCGCCGAGATGCTCGACATCACGCGCGTTCTCGCCGAGTTGCTGCCCCATGAAGCGGAGCCGTCAGCGATGGCTGCAATCGTGCGATTCGCCGAAGCGCGGCGGCCGGCACGGGTGGATGCGCAAGGAATGATGATTCCGCTGGCGGATCAGGATCCGGCATCGTGGACCGAGTCGCTCGTCGCCGCTGCGCGCGACTATCTCGATCGCGCCGTTTCGCTGCATCCGCTTCTGCCGCGAGTCCTGCAAGCGCGCATTCACGCCGCGTGGTGCGCGCGACGCAGTCTCGCGGAGTCGCCGCCGTGGTCGCAGATTCTCGCTTTGTACGACGAGCTGTTGAAAGTGCGTGACGATGCGATCGTGCGTCTCAACCGCGCAGTCGCACTCGCCGAGGTAGAGAGCGTTGCTGCTGGGCTTGCAGAGATCGAGGCACTGGCTGCGCAACCGTTCGATGACTTTCTGCCGTACCACGCTGTGCGCGCCGACTTGTTGCGCAGGGCAGGTCGTAGCGACGAGGCGCGAATCGCCTACGACGCGGCGCTGGCCCTCGTGGCCACGTCAGCGGAACGGCTGTGGCTGGAGCGGCAACGAGCGTTACTGACAGAGTAGAATGCGCGGCAACCATGGCATCTCGCCGCCAAATCCTCACACTGCTCGGAGCGCTGGGGCCTCTTTCCACCATGACCGACCTGCTCGCTGCCTCGAACGACAAGTCCAGCTCGAAACCAGTCCGCGTACGCACGATCACTGCGGGCCTGGAGCTCACACAGCGCGGTGAAACGCGGCGGCTGGAAAACACGCTCGACTTCCTCGCCGCCGCCAAGCGCACCTTCGTGAACGCGGGCTACGAAGTCCAGACGCTGCGCATCGCCACCAATCCCTGGCTCTCCTGGGGCTCGCCGCGCGATCGCGAGCTGTTCCTGCCGCGCTTGCGCGAGCTGGACAAGATCGTCACCGAGCGTGGCGTGATTCTCAGCCTCGGCCCGGTGCTCACCGAAGACCGCGCAGACGAGAGCCTGCCGCAGTGGGCGAACGAGCTGATCGGCACGACACGTCAGGTTCACTTCTCGGTCGTGATCGCATCTGCCGAACGAGCGGTGCACACGACCGCTTGCACGGTCGCTGCGCAAGTGATGACGACGCTGTCGCGAACGCTACCTGGCGGCGTCGGCAACTTCGAATTCGCCGCGGCTGCGAACATTCCGGCGGGCACGCCGTTCTTCCCGGTCGGGTGGCATCAAGGACCCGAATCGGTCGCGATCGGTGTGGAGTCGGCGTCCGTCGTCGAGGAAGCCTTTGCAGGATTGAAGGCGGGCGAGGATCCGACTGCGCGTCTGAAGCAGAAGCTCGATGCCGTGCTCGCGCCGATCGAACGTCTCGGTCGCGACATCGCGCGCGAGCACGAGCGCACCTATCTCGGCATCGACTCGTCGCCTGCGCCTGGCAAGGATCGCAGTATCGCTGCAGCGATCGAAGCGCTTACACATGCGCCTTTCGGCAACGCCGGAACGCTGGAAGCGTGCGCAGCGATCACGGCCGCATTGAAGACTGTCGGCGTCACCACGTGCGGTTATTCGGGTCTGATGCTGCCGGTGCTGGAAGATCCGCTGCTCGCACAGCGCGCGGGCGAAGGGCGCTTCACGTTGCGCGACCTGATCCTGTATTCCAGCGTCTGCGGCACCGGCCTCGACGTCGCACCGATCCCGGGCGATACATCAGTCGAGTCGATTGCTGGCTTGCTGCGCGACGTCGCAGCGCTCTCCTCGCGATTGCGCAAACCGCTGTCCGTGCGCCTGTTCCTCGTGCCGGGCAAGAAGGTCGGCGAAATGGTGCACTTCACGGACCATTTCATGCTGACCGATTCGGTCGTGATGAAGGTGGATTAGGTTCTCGCCAAGGCGCCAAGATCGCCAAGGCCGCCAAGGTTCTGCCATCAGAATTCTGATTCTTCTTGGCGAACTTGGCGTTCTTTGCGTCTTGGCGAGAGAAATCTCTGGAGCTGCACATGAAACTCGCCTACACCGCGTTGAGCCCCTACTGCCGCAAAGTGCGCATGGCCATGGAGTACAAAGGCCTGGAGTTCGAGATCGTGACGGCCGATCACGTGACCGAGGTGCCCGCGTTCAACCCGCGCGCCGAAGTCCCGGTGCTGATCGACGGCGACGCAGTCGTCTGCAACTCGCCGGACATTCTCGGCTATCTCGATCGCAAGTCTCCGCAGCGTCCGCTCTATCCGGCCGAGGCGCGCGAGTACGCCGCAGTGCGCGAGTGGGAGCGCTTCGCGGACACGCAGGTGGATCCGATCATGACGGTGATCGGCAACTGGAAGTTCGCAGAGCTGCCGCCGATGCCGGCGGGTCTGCTCGCGGCCGCGCGCCGTGACCTGGCGCCGATGTATGACCGGGTCGAAGCACAACTCGCGAACCGCGAGTATCTGTGCGGCGAGATCAGTGCTGCCGACTTCGCGCTCTATCCGCAGATCGGCTCAGGGGCGGTGCTCGATCTGCCGCTCGATCGTGCGCGGCACCGCGCTGTGTACGGCTGGCTGCGGCGCATGCGCGATCGGCCGGAAGGGCAGAGCGACCTGGCGGCCGCGCGTGAGTGGTGGTCGAATCGCAGTCAGAAGACCGTCGATACCGAGCGCGTCAACTGGGGAACGTTCCGGCTGGAGTGGCTGCTCGCGAACGGCGGCGTGGAGTTCTTCGCGGACCAGGTGCGCCAGGACAAGGTGTTGTGGTCCGTGGGGCCGGACAACAACGCGCGCAACAATCCGGCAGCGCCGGATTGGGTGAAGCAGCTATAGCTCAGCCGCTGCTGCGTTCGGCGATCAGCACTCGGCGGACGAGGCGGGTGGCGATGACGGAGACGAACGTCTTGACGCGCGCTTCGGAGTTGAGTCGTGCGTGCTCGCTCTCGAACAGCTCGCGCACGTGATCGACGGACGCGCTGTTCTCCTTGGCGAGTGTTTCGATGACCTGCTGGTGGCGGGCAGGGTCGCCGGCGTTGTTCCGCAAAACAGCCATTGCTTCTCCTCGTCGCTCGGTTTCGAGCACAACTGCTTGATGACAGTTTTTATCCGGATCCCACGGCGGGCATCGTAGCTACGTCGCGCGCCGCTTCCCAATCTCTTGCGTGCCAGCGCACTGCGACATCGGTTGCAATCCTGGCGGCTTTGCTCGTCAGGTCAGCGACTTGCGTGGCCAAGCTGCGAGCAGCCAAAAGCAGTTGTCACAATCGGCGGAACGTCTCGAATGCGCAAGTCAAGAACAATTGCTGCGCTGTAATGTGCTGAAGGACGCTTCCGACTTCGCGTCGGCAGTCATCACTTCGTAACACGAGTGTGATCAGCGCGCGTGTCGTGCGTGCAATCGCGCTGCTTGCGCCGAGCAACGGCGCACGATGTCGAGCAGCGTTCGCTGCGCGTCCGTCGGATGCCAGTCGTGACGCATCGTGAGGCCGATCGGCCGTTCGACGTCCCCCGCGGGATGCGGCAGTGCGACGAGCAAGCCGGCTTCGAGCTCGTAATGAATCTGGTGCGCCGATAACAACATGATGCGGTCGCTCTCCAGCAGCAGCGCGCGGGTCGCGATCAGCGAATTGCATTCGATGGCGCGCGTCGGCGCGGGCAGGCCTGCGACTTCGAACATCTCGTGGAAGTGCGCGCGCAAGGGCGTGCCTGCACGCGGCACGATCCACGGATATTTGCTCAGCGCTGCGACCGTCACGCGCTTGCGTGCAAGGAGCGGATGCTTCGCGCGCACGATGATTGCGAGCGGATCGTCGAACAGATGTTCCTGCACGACGTCGGCGACGGGTGCCGGACTGCGCAAAGCACCGATCAGGAAATCCACCTCGCCCGTGCGCAGCGAAGCGAGCAGGTGCTCGTAGGTCCCTTCGACGATAGCGACGTTGTGCTCCGGATACTGCTGCGTGAATTCCAGCAGCGCCGTCGGAACCAGGAAGCTGCGCGCGAGCGGCATGGCGCCGATCACCGTGCGTCCCGATTCGCCGCCGCTCAACGCGTGCACCTCGGCCCGGGCCTGGGCAATTTCTGCAAAGGCGAGGCGGGCGCGTCGTGCCAGCTTCTCGGCCTCGCGTGTCGGCGTGATGCCGAAGCTCGTCTTCTCGAACAGCGGCACGCCGATCAAGCGTTCGAGTTCGCGCGCGGCGCGGTGCACGCTGGGTTGCGACACGTGCCGGGCGCGCGCGGCGAGGCTGAAGTTGCGGTGCTCGACCACGGCGCTGAGCGCGTGCAGGTGCGCGGAACGCATCAGGCGGGTCGCATCGAAATCGAAATTTCGCGAGCGCGTCAACTCGGCAACGGCGTCGCGCAGGTGGCTTATGGAGCGCTCGATGCGGCGCGCGCACAGCTCGCCGGCCGGAGTCAGCGCGACACCGCTGTTGCTGCGGGTGAGCAGGGATGCGCCGAAATAACGCTCAACCCCGGCAACCGCCTGCGTAACGGCGGGCTGCGAGATGTGAACCGCCCGCGCGGCGGCACTGACGCTGCCGAGCCGGGCAACTTCGCCGAAAGTATGCAGATGCCGGAGATTGATCGACGCCACGCCGGCAAATGTACTCCCCTATAGCCGTTTCTTATACCCCGCTCGCATTTCTAATTGGCCCTGCCGCGACGGGGAAGCTCACAATGCGTACCTGCTGCAGTTTTGGGGGAGCGGCGGATGTCTGTCGTCGTGCGCAACGTGCCACGCGTCGAGCGTCGCATCGCGATCGCGTTTGCCGAGATCGGCGTCGCTACCGTCCATGAGGCTCAGGGCCGGATCGGCCTCCTGGCACCCTACATGCGGCCGATCTTTGCCGGCGCGCGCATCGCGGGTGCCGCAGTCACGGTCAGTCTCCCGCCCGGCGACAACTGGATGATCCACGTCGCCGTCGAGCAATGTCAGGAAGGCGACATCCTCGTCGTCGCTCCCACTTCGGCAACCGACGTCGGCTATTTCGGCGAGCTGCTCGCGACTTCACTGCAGTCGCGCGGTGTGCAGGGCCTCATCATCGAAGCCGGCGTGCGCGATGTGCGGGATCTCACCGCGATGCGTTTCCCAGTGTGGTCCAGATACGTTTCCGCGCAGGGGACGGTGAAGGAGACGCTCGGCAGCGTGAACGTGCCGGTCGTCTGTGCCGGAGCGCTCGTGCATCCGGGTGATCTGCTCGTCGCCGATGACGATGGCGTGTGTGTCGTGGCGCGTGAGCAGGCGCAGTCGGTCCTCGCCAAATCCATGGAGCGCGACAAGAAGGAAGCTGCCGTACGGGCGCGCCTCAAGGCCGGCGAGCTGGGGCTGGACATTTACGACATGCGCGGGCGGCTCGCGGAGAAAGGACTCAAGTACCGCGACGCCAAGGAAGACTGATCGCAATGCTCACAGCGATCCCTTGCACGCTGATGCGCGGTGGGACCTCGAAGGGCCTGTACTTTCATGCGGACGATCTCCCGGCCGAGCGGCAGTTGTTCGATCGCGTACTGTTGGCCGCCATGGGCTCGCCGGACGCACGACAGATCGACGGCATGGGCGGTGCGCATCCGCTGACGAGCAAGGTCGCAGTGGTCTCGCGCTCGACGCGGCCCGATGCAGACGTCGACTACCTGTTCCTGCAAGTCGTCGTCGACAAGCCTGAAGTCAGCGACAGTCAGAACTGCGGCAATCTGCTTGCCGGTGTCGGACCGTGGGCGATCGAGAACGGGCTCGTGCCCGTAGCGGGCGCGACGACTCCGGTTCGGATTCACATGATGAACACGCGCAGCATCGCCGTGGCCTACGTGCCTACACCGGGCGGCGCGGTCGAATACGAGGGCGACGCGCGCATCGATGGCGTGCCCGGTACAGCCGCGGCGATTCCGATCGAGTTCCTGGACGTTGCGGGCTCGAGCTGCGGCTCGCTGCTGCCGACCGGTTCCGTCGTCGACACGATCGACGGCATCGAGGTGACGTGCATCGACAACGGCATGCCGGTCGTGGTGATGCGAGCCGAGGATCTCGGTGTCTCGGGCAGCGAGACGCCCGAGCAGCTCGAAAGAAACGTGGCGCTGAAGGCGCGCGTCGAAAGGATTCGCCTGCAGCTCGGGCCGCGCATGAGTCTCGGCGAGGTCGCGAACAAGACCGTACCGAAGATGTGCCTGGTCTCGCCGCCCCGACAAGGCGGCGCGATTGCGACGCGCACGTTCATTCCGCATCGTGTGCACGAAGCTATCGGCGTGCTGGGTGCAGTCAGCGTGGCGACGGCTTGTGTCATTCCCGGCTCCGTCGCGGCGACAGTGGCGAAGGTCAGCGCCGGGGAGCGGCAGCGGCTCGATATCGAGCATCCGACCGGATTCTTCACCGTCGACATGGAAATCGTCGCGAAGGGTGACAGCATCGAAGTGAAGCGGTCTGCACTGTTGCGAACCGCCCGCAAGTTGATGCGCGGTGAAGTGTTCGTGCCCGGTCGCGTGTGGAGGCGCGGATGAGTCTGCAGCTGTGTTTGCTGGGATTCGGTGAGGTCGGGCAGGCGCTCGCCGTTGATTTCACCGCACGCGGCGTCTCCGGCGTCGTTGCGTGGGACATTCTGTTTCCAGTCGCGGACAGCGGGCCACGCCGCGCCAGCGATGCGAAGGGTGTGCGAGCGGCGGTGAGCATCGAAGATGCCGTCGCGACTGCGGACCTGGTGGTCAGCGCTGTGACCGCCGCACAGGACGTCGCTGCGGCGCGCTCGGCAGCTGCGCATCTCAAGCGCAATGCCTGGTACCTCGACGTCAACTCCGTTTCGCCGGGCGTGAAGGTCGAAGTGAGCCAGATCGTCGCGGCCGCGGGCGGGCGCTATGTCGAATCGGCGATCATGTCGCCGATCAATCCGAAGCGTGCCGCGTCGCCGATGCTGTTCGGCGGCCCGCACGCCGCGGAGTTTCTGCCGCTTGCGCGCCAGCTCGGATTTGCCGGCGCCACCGTGTTCTCGGACCGGATCGGCAGCGCCTCGGCTGCGAAGATGTGTCGCAGCGTCATCATCAAGGGAATGGAAGCGCTGATGGGCGAGTCGCTGCTCGCCGCGCGACGGTACGGTGTCGAAGACGCTGTGCTCGAATCGTTGGGCAGCCTGTTGAACTCGAACGACTGGCGCGCCCAGGCGCGCTACATGATCTCGCGCTCGCTCGTCCACGGTCGCCGGCGTGCCGAGGAAATGCGCGAAGTGGCCCGCACGGTCGTCGAAGCGGGATTCGAGCCGCGCATGAGCAGTGCTTGCGCGGTGTGGCAGGACTGGGCCTCGGCGCATCGCGTGGCGGCAGCGCACGAAGATCTGGTCGACATGCTGGATTCGATGAGCGACGGACGGAGCAGGGGAAGCGTCTGATGTTGATCATCGACTGTCACGGCCACTACACGACTGCTCCGGACGCGCATCAGCGGTTCCGCGACCAGCAGCTCGCGCGGCTGAAGGATGCGAGCCTGCCGGTGCCGTCGCCGGGACCTATCAGCGATGACGAGATCCGCGAAACGATCGAGAAGAACCAGCTCAAGCTGCAGCGCGAGCGCGGCGCCGACATCACTCTCTTTTCGCCGCGCGCGTCGGCGATGGCGCATCACGTCGGCGACGAAGCGACGTCGGCCGCCTGGACGCGCGCGTGCAACGACCTGATCAAGCGCGTCGTCGACCTGTATCCGGACAATTTCGTCGGCGTGTGCCAGTTGCCGCAATCGCCGGGCGTGCCGATCGCGAATTCGATCGCGGAGCTGAAGCGCTGCGTGACGGAGCTCGGCTTCGTCGGCTGCAATCTCAATCCAGATCCGTCGGGCGGCCACTGGAAATCGCCGCCGCTCACCGACAAGCACTGGTATCCGTTCTACGAGCAGATGGTCGCGCTCGACGTGCCGGCCATGATCCACGTGTCGGCATCGTGCAATCCGAATTTCCATGCGACCGGTGCGCACTACATCAATGCCGACACCACGGCGTTCATGCAGTTCATCGAGGGCGATCTGTTCCGCGACTTCCCGACGCTGCGCTTCATCATCCCGCACGGCGGCGGCGCGGTGCCGTATCACTGGGGCCGCTATCGCGGGCTCGCCGACATGCTGAAGCGGCCGTCGCTGGTCCAGCACGTGATGAAGAACGTGTTCTTCGACACCTGCGTCTATCACCAGCCGGGCATCGACCTGCTCGTCGACGTGATCGACATCGGCAACATCCTGTTCGGCTCGGAGATGGTCGGCGCGGTGCGCGGCATCGACCCGGAAACCGGCCACTACTTCGACGACACGAAGCGCTACATCGACGCGTTGCGCATCCCGGAGCAGGACAAGCGTCGGATCTACGAGCTGAATGCGCGGCGCGTGTATCCGCGCCTGGACACGCTGCTGAAGGCGAGGAACCTATGAGCCGGTTTCAGATGGACCGCGACTGGCTCGTCTACCACCCGTCGCCGAGCAAGCCGGAGTACACGCCGCCGGCAGGCGCCGTCGACGCGCACTGTCATGTGTTCGGTCCTGGCGATGAGTTTCCGTACGCGCCGGAGCGCAAGTACACGCCCTGCGACGCGCCCAAGGAGAAGCTCTGGGAGCTGCGCGACTATCTTGGCTTCGAGCGCAACGTGATTGTGCAGGCGACATGTCACGGTGCAGACAATCGCGCGATGGTCGATGCGCTGCGCGCGTCGAACGGACGCGCGCGTGGCGTCGCGACGGTGACTCGAGATTTCAGCGACGAGCAGCTTCGCGAGCTCGATGCAGCGGGCGTCCGCGGAGTGCGCTTCAACTTCGTGAAGCGTCTCGTCGACGTCACACCGCGCGAGGTGCTGGTCGAGATCGCCGAGCGCATCCAGCCGCTCGGCTGGCACATCGTCATCTATTTCGAGGCGCAGGATCTGCCGGAGTTGTACGACTTCTTCGCCTCGCTGCCGACGGTCGTCGTGGTCGATCACATGGGTCGGCCGGACGTGACGCAGCCGTTGACCGCGCCCAGCTTCGAGCTGTTCGTGAACCTGATGCGCCAGCACGAGCACATCTGGTCAAAAGTCAGCGGCGCCGAGCGCCTTTCGCGCAGCGGGCCTCCGGGCTACGACGATTTCGTGCCGTTCGCACGCCACATCGTCGAAACGTTCCCGGACCGGGTGCTGTGGGGCACGGACTGGCCACACCCGAATCTCAAGACGCACATGCCGGACGACGGTCAACTTGTGAACCTCTTGCCGCGCATCGCTCCGACGCCCTTGCTGCGAACGAAGCTCCTGGTAGACAACCCTGCACGCTTGTATTGGAGCTCTCCGAACCAACCGCCCACCGCCAACCGCTAACCGCTTCTCTCTTATATATGTCGTTAGACAAGCCTTATCTCGGTATCCCCGGCACGACGGTCTTCGACGCGGACCTCGCTCGCAAGGGCTATCACCTCAACAGCTTCTGCATGTCGCTGATGAAGTCCGATAACCGTGCTCGCTTCAAATCGGACGAGCGCGCCTATCTCGACGAGTGGCAGATGACCGAGGAGCAGAAGCAGGGCGTGCTCGCCCGCGACTACAACCGTCTGATCGAGCTCGGCGGCAACATCTACTTCCTCGCGAAGATCTTCGCGACCGACGGCAAGAGCTTCCAGTACGCCGCGGCCACGATGACCGGCATGAGCCAGGAGGCGTACGCACAGATGATGTTGAGCGGCGGCCGCTCGCCGCACGAGGACGGCGGGTGCAAAGCGCCGGAGACCATGTAATGGCAAGGCTCACCGCAGGCATCGCTTGCTCGCACGTGCCCGCGATCGGCGCGGCCATGGATCTGGGCAAGACCGCCGAGCCGTACTGGGCGCCGCTGTTCCAGGGCTTCGAGCCCTCGCGCCGCTGGATGGCGCAGAACACGCCCGACGTCGTGTTCCTGATCTACAACGATCACGCGACGGCCTTCAGCCTCGACATGATTCCGACCTTCGCAATCGGCTGCGCTGACGAGTTCAAGCCGGCGGACGAAGGCTGGGGCCCGCGACCGGTGCCGGTCGTCAAAGGGCATCCCGAGCTCGCGAGCCACATCACGCAGTCGGTGATCCAGTCCGATTTCGATCTCACGATCGTCAATCGCATGGACGTCGATCACGGCCTCACGGTGCCGCTGTCGCTGATGTTCGGGCAGCCGCAGGCGTGGCCGTGCAAGGTCATTCCGTTCGCGGTCAACGTCGTGCAATACCCGCCGCCGTCGGGCAATCGCTGTTACCAGCTCGGTCGAGCGATCCGCCGCGCCATCGACTCGTTCGACGCGAGCCTGAAGGTGCAGATCTGGGGCACCGGCGGCATGAGCCACCAGCTCCAGGGTCCGCGCGCCGGGCTCATCAACAAGGAATTCGACACGCAATTCCTCGACAAGCTCGTGAGCGACCCGGAATCGCTGACGCGCATTCCGCACGTGCAATACATCCGCGAGGCGGGCTCCGAAGGCATCGAGCTGGTGATGTGGTTGATCATGCGCGGCGCGCTCGACGCTCGGGTGCGCGAGGTGCATCGCTTCTATCACGTGCCGGCATCGAACACCGCGGTGGGCCACGTGATCCTGGAGAACGGACAATGAAGGTCGTGGTCGCAGGCGTCGGTGCATTCGGGCAGAAGCATCTCGACGGGTTGAAGAAGATCGACGGCGTCGAAGTCGCTTCGATCGTCGGCCGGCAGATCGCGCCGACGCAGGAAGTTGCGAAGAAGTACGGCATCGCGCATGCCACGACGCAGCTCAGCGAAGCGCTCGCCAGCGCGGACGTGAACGCAGTGATCCTGTGCACGCCGACGCAGCTCCACGCACAGCAGGCGATCCAGTGCATGAAGGCCGGCAAGCACGTGCAAGTGGAGATCCCGGTCGCGGATAGCTGGAAGGACGCGGAGTCCGTCGAGCAACTGCAGAAGCTGACCGGCCTGGTCTGCATGGTCGGGCACACGCGCCGCTTCAATCCATCGCACCAGTGGCTCCACAAGCGCATCGCGGCTGGCGAGCTGAAGGTCCAGCAGATGGACGTGCAGACGTTCTTCTTCCGCCGCACCAACATGAACGCGCTCGGGCAGCCGCGCTCCTGGACCGATCACCTGCTGTGGCACCACGCCGCGCACACCGTCGACCTGTTCCGCTATCAGACGGGCAGCGAGATCGTCGTGGCCAATGCGATCCAGGGACCGAAGCATCCGCAGCTCGGCATCGCGATGGACATGTCGGTCCAGCTCAAGGCCCAGTCGGGCGCGATCTGCACGCTAGCGCTGTCGTTCAACAATGACGGGCCGCTCGGCACGTTCTACCGCTACATCTGCGACAACGGCACGTACATCGCGCGCTACGACGATCTCGTCGACGGCAAGGACAAGGCCATCGACGTGTCCAAGGTGGACGTGTCGATGAACGGCATCGAGCTGCAGGATCGGGAGTTCGTCGCCGCGATCCGCGAACGGCGCGAGCCGAACTCGAGCATCACGCAAGTGCTGCCGTGCTACCGCACGCTTCACGAACTGGAGAGGCAGCTCCAGGAGGAGTAGTCATGAAACTCACGCAACCGCCCTTCCGTGCGGATCACGTCGGCAGCCTGCTGCGACCGAAGGAGCTGCTGCGCGCGCGCGAGGATCACAAGCATGGTCGCATCGGCGCCGCCCAGCTCAAGGCGATCGAGGACGACTCGATCCGCGCGGTCGTGAAGATGCAGGAGGACATCGGGCTGCAAGGCATCACCGACGGCGAATTCCGCCGCTCGTCGTGGCACATGGATTTCATGTACCAGGTCGGCGGCGTGCAGAAGGTCGAGCAGAACATCACCGTGCATTTCCACAGCGACCAGGGCGACGTCGACTTCAAGCCGTCGGGCCTGCGCGTGGCAGGCAAGCTGCACCTCGACGGTTGCATCTTCGGCGATCACTTCGACTTCCTGAAGTCGGTCGTCGGTCAGGGCACACCGAAGCTGACGATCCCCTCGCCGAGCATGATCCACTACCGCGGCGGCCGAGCGGCGATCGATCTCGGCGTATACCCGCGCATGGATGAGTTCTGGCACGACTTGAGCGCCGTGTATGCGAAGGAGATCGTCGAGCTCGGCAAGCGCGGCTGCAAGTACCTGCAGCTCGACGACACGAGTCTCGCGTACCTCAACGATCCGAAGCAGCGCGAGTACGTCAAGAGTATCGGCGGCGATGCGGATGCGCAGCATCGCATCTACATCCGCAACATCAATGCGGCGCTCGATGCGCGGCCGCCGGGGATGCGTGTCTGCACGCACATGTGTCGCGGCAACTTCCGTTCGGCCTGGGCAGCCTCAGGCGGCTACGACCACGTAGCCGAGGCGCTGTTCAACGAGCTGAACGTCGATGGGTTCTTTCTCGAGTACGACGACGCGCGTTCCGGCGGCTTCGAGCCGCTGCGCTTCGTGCCGCAGGGCAAGTTCGTCGTGCTCGGCCTGGTGACGACGAAACGGGGGCAGCTCGAAAGCAAGGACGATCTCAAGCGCCGCATAGCCGAGGCAGCACGCTACGTGCCCCTCGAACAGCTGTGCCTCAGCCCGCAGTGCGGCTTCTCCTCGACCGAGGAGGGCAACGCGCTGACCAAAGAAGAACAGATCGCCAAGTTACGCCTGGTCGTCGAAACCGCGCAGGAGGTGTGGGGCTAGGCAGCGCCGAGCCGCAACAGATTTCTTCAAGTTCGACTGGTGGGACAGTCAGGGGGATCACATGAACACTCAGCACAAGACGAGAGCGTGGCGCTATGCGTCCGCCGCGTTGTGGGGAGCGGGACTCGCAACGACAGCACATGCACAACAGCCGACGACTCAGGGCCTCGAAGAGATCATCGTCACTGCACGCAAAGTGGAGGAGAATCTGCAGGAGACGCCGATAGCGATCACGGCGCTCAGCGGCGACGCGCTCGAGAATCGGCAGATCTTCAAGACCGACATGCTCGACCAGGTCGTGCCGAACCTGCAGTTCGCCAACAACGCGCCGCTCGCGGGCAACAACTCGTCGTCGCAGGTCTTCATCCGCGGCATCGGCCAGACCGATCCGACGTCGACCGTCGATCCGGGCGTCGGTCTGTACATCGACGATGTCTACATCGGCAACGCGGTGGGCGGCACGATGGAGTTGCGCGACATCGCGTCGGTGCAGGTACTGCGCGGCCCGCAGGGCACACTGTTCGGCCGTAACACGATCGGCGGCGCGATCCTGATGACCACGACCGATCCCGGCGATGAGTTCGGCGGCAAAGTGCGCGTCGGCACCGGCACCGACAGCCTGATGGACGGCTTCATCGCGCTCGACGCACCGTTCTCGAATACGTTGAAGACGCGCTTCTCCTTCGGCATCCGTCAGCAGGACGGTTACGTCGAGCGCACGGACGGAACGGATCTCGGCGATACCGATACGTTTACCGGCATGACCAAGTGGCTCTGGACGCCGAGTGACAGCGTGCGCGTGGCATTCGCGGGCGACTACACGAAGTCGGATGAGAACGGCAGCCCGCTCGTGTTCGCCGCGCTCACGGAGACAGCCGCGTTCCCGCGAACCTCGAGTCTGGAGGCCGGCTGCCCGGGCCTGTCCGACGGTGCGGTGCCGCCGCCGGGCCTGCCGGACCAGCCCGCGGTGCCCATGATCCAGGACGATCGCTGCGCCAACGATCTGCAGGGGCGCGGTCCGTACCACAACAACGGCACGCTGCCGCTCGAGAGCACGCTGGAAAACTGGGGCGTGTCGCTCAACATGGCCTTCGACCTCACCGATGCGCTGCAGCTGAAGTCGATCAGCGCGTTTCGCGATATCCGCTGGACCGGCGTGCGCGACGCGGACAATACGCCGCTGACCATTCTGCACACGTTCTATGACGTGCAGGGCGATCAGCTCAGCCAGGAGCTCCAGCTCACCTACCAGAGCGAGTCGCTCGTCGGTGTGGTTGGGCTGTACTACTTCGAGCAGACCTCCGAAGACATCGTCACGGTCGAGCTCAACCCGCCGCCGCCGAACATCCAGCGCGACAACGACAACAACAAGGTGGACAACAACAGCTGGGCCGGATTCGCGCAGTTGACGTGGAACGCGACCGACAAGCTCTCGCTCACTGCCGGCGGTCGCTACACGGAGGATGAGAAGGGCTCGTATCCGGATCAGTTCGATCTTTCGACGCCGGCCAACAAGCAGATACCGGTCCGGTGGTATCGCGACACGTTCACCTCGTTCACGCCATCGGGCTCGATCGCATATCGCTGGACTGAAAATGCGATGACGTACCTGAGCTACGCCGAAGGCTTCAAGGGCGGCGGCTGGAACAGCCACTTCAACGATCCGCCGCTGAGCGCCGCGGAACAGGCAGCATTGCATGAGTTCGCCCAGGAAGAAGCAGAGACGATCGAGATCGGGGCGAAGTTCGATATTGCGGATTCGATGCGCCTGAACCTGGCGGTCTTCACCTCAGACTACAAGGACATGCAGGTGACGTATCGCGGACCCTTCCGTGCTCCGCCGGCCATGAGCGGCGTCGCGCCGTTCATTACCAACGCGGGCAAAGCGAGCATCGATGGCGCGGAGGCGGAGCTGACCTGGCAGCCCGGATCTGGCTGGCTCATCGATGCCAGCGTGGGCTATCTCGACGCCACGATCGACGAGCTCGAGAACCTGCCCCTGGCGATCATTCCGCCCGGCCTGGTGGTAGGCAACCGGTTGCCCTTTGCGCCAGAGTGGCAGGGGCATGTTGGCATCGAGTACGCCGCAACCCTGGGAAGTCTGGTGATCACGCCGCGCGTCGACGCTTCGTATCAGGACACGACGTTCTTCGACGCGATCAATACGCCTGAGATTGCGCAGCTCGATAGCGTCACGACAGTGAACGCACAACTGCAGGTCGGCAGCGAGGGCGGCGGACCGTGGCGCGTCATCATGGGCGTGAACAACGTGACCGATGAGCTGTATCCGATCGCCGGCAACTCGTCGCTGACGACGGGCAGCGGGTATGCGGAGATCGCGTATGCGAGACCCAGAGAGTGGTTTGCGAACTTCCAGTATGAGTTCTAAACAATGATGGAAATCGGAGCTGCCACGACCACACGAGCCCCGAACGTCAACGTCACGGTCGCATTGTGCCTCCTTTGCGCTGTGCTCGAAGGCTTCGACATCCAGGCGATGGGCGTGGCAGCTCCGCGGCTCATACCCGAGTTCGGGTTGAGCCCGGGGCAGATGGGCTGGGTGTTTTCGATCAGCAACATCGGCCTGGTGTTCGGCGCGGCATTCGGCGGCTGGCTGGCGGATCGCGTCGGCCGCAAGCCGGTGTTCATCGCCGCAGTCGCGACGTTCGGCGTGTTCACGCTCGGCGTCGCACTCGCGAGCAACTTCACGATGCTGTTCGTGCTGCGGTTCCTGGCCGGACTCGGGTTCGGCGGCGCGATGCCCAACATGATGGCGATAGCCACGGAACTGAGCGCGCCAGGCAAGCGCGCGCAGACAACCTCGATCATGTTTTGCGGCATGCCCATTGGGGGCGGGTTTTCAGCGGTGGTCACGCAAGTGCTGCCGCCCGACATGGATTGGCGCGCGTTGTTCGTCGTGGGCGGCGTGCTGCCGATGCTGCTCGTGCCCGCATTGTGGCTGTACATGGCGGAGACTTTGCGTCCCAGCGAGCACAAGGTCACGAAGCGGCATTCGACTTGGCACATCCTGTTCGGCGAAGGACGTGCGAAGCCGTCGCTGCTGCTCTGGACTGCATTCCTGTTTACGGTGTTGATTCTGTATCTGATCCTGAATTGGTTGCCGACGCTCGTGGTCGCGAAGGGCTTTGCCCGCTCGGAAGCGCCGCAGGCAGCCGTCGCATTCAATTTCGTCGCCGTCGTCGGCGCGATGTTTTTCGCGCGCCTGGTCGACAAGCACGGCACGCGCACGCCGCTCGTAGTTGCGTACGTCGGTCTGATCGGCACGCTCATGGCGCTCGGCGCTGCGACGAATCACGGCGCGATTCTGTTCCTGAGCGGCGTGCTGGGATTTTTCCTGCTCGGTGCGAACTACGCGCTCTACGGAATTGCGGGCTCGTACTATCCGCTCGAGATGCGTGGCACGGGGTCGGGTGCGAGTGTGGCGATGAGTCGAATAGGGTCGATCATCGGGCCGATGATGGCGGGCGTGATGTTGGGAGGAGGGGCGACGGCGACCAACGTCGTTCAGTACATGGCGCCGATTGCGGCGGTGGCAGGGGTGGCTGTCGTGATCCTGAGCTTCTTCCCGCGAGCGGAGTAGGGCGAGGGGCCAAGCCAACGGCCGGTTCGACCAAAGCAGACGTTTTTGGCTCGCCCCGAGCGCTACGATTCCGCGCTCACAGCCTGTAAGAAAGTCGTCATCGTCCGTACTACCTTAGTGTGATGCCTCGTGAAGCAACTCACACCCTTGCAGCCGCACCCACCCCCGCGAGCGGGGGCGAGCGCGCCCAGGACGAGCGATATGCCGAAGCTGTCGGCTTGTACGGCCCGGCGTTGGTCCGCCTGACCCGCGGGTACGAGGCGAACCCGGATCGAAGACAGGATCTGCTGCAGGATGTGCACATTGCGCTTTGGCGCAGCTTCGCGTCATTCGACGACCGTTGCTCATTGAGGACCTGGGTCTACCGCGTTGCGCACATCACGGCTACCAAGCACATCGTCGCTGATCGGCGTACGCGCCTGCACGAGATGTACACACTGGACGACGCGCCGGAGCCGGAAGACCACCACGACGCAATGGGATCTCTGGATCGGAGCAGTTCGCTGCAGCGGTTGCTGAAGCTGATCGAGCGGCTCAAACCGCTCGATCGACAAGTCATCCTCCTCTATCTCGAGGACTTCGGCGCCGAGTCCATCGGCGAGGTCGTCGGCCTATCGCCGGAAAATATCGCGACCAAGATCCATCGCATCAAGCGATTGCTGGCAACCATGTTTCACGCGGAGACAAGTCATGAACGAGAGGCATGACGCCACCACGATCGGAAAATCCGCTTGGCAATCCCAGCCCCTGGAGGCGCCAATGATTTCACTCGCGTTCGTCCATCAGCAGATCGCCAAACTGAATGCGGAGATCCGCCGTGAGATTGTCCTCGTATACGCCAGCACTGGTCTTTGCGCAGCCGGTGCGCTGTTCGTGCTGCTGAATGTGTCGCCTGCGCTATCGGTCCCGATGGGATATGTGGTTCGCGTCGGCGTGATGCTAGCGCTGCTCGGGGCTTTGTACGGTGCGTTGCAGATGCCGAGGCGCAAAACGGCTCTTGCACGTCCGGATGAAAACGTGCGTCAGAGTCTGCAGGCGTATCGTTCAGAACTGGAGCGCCGTCGCAACATCTACCTGCAAGCGTGGCGTTGGTCGATCCTGCCGATGTGGCCCTCCGCCCTGGTTCTTCTGATCGGCGGTGCGGTGTATGACCAGCGTCCGCAAGCGATATTGCAGTATGGCTTGCTGGGGCTGCTGGTCATCGCAGCCACGGCGCTCGCTGTCCGGAATCAGAGGGGCAAAGCCAGGATGTTTCAGCATGAGCTCGATGCGCTCGGCACCCTATGATTCCATCCGTTCCGCAAGTTATCCTGATGCTGCCGCTCGGTACCGTATTCGTCTACTTCCTGGCGGCGGGAGCACGGACGTTCACCAGCAGCGGCGACGACGACGTCGGAGCGCTCGTGGCGGAGTTTTCCTTCATCGGCACCGGCGCTGTTCCCGCCCTGTTTCTTGGCATGTTCGTCGTGCCCATCAAGCTAGCCAACGGCATCGCTGCGGCAGTCCTGCTGATCTGCTCCCTGGCACTTTACGAGTGGGCCAGGCACGTGATCTGGGGACGCAAATTCTATATAGCGTGGAGCAGCAGCGTGCCTGATGAGCTCGTGGATGAGGGTCCCTATGCGCGCATCCGCCATCCCCTTTATACGAGCTACATGCTCGCGTTCCTTGCACTGTTCGTGGCGATGCCAACCCTGCTGACGCTTCTCATTTTCATCGCCAACGCTGCACTCTTCACACACGCTGTCTTTCGCGAAGAGCGTAACCTGATGTCGAGCGCTCTCGCGGGCGCATACGCTGAGTACAAAGAGCGCACCGGCATGGTAGTGCCTCGGGTCATCGGCGGCAGATCAACCAAGCCAGACGCGAAGTGAGCGCGGCAGGGCAGGGTGGATCGCTTCGCATATCCGCCGTTCTGCCTCATGTGCGCATTGACATGTCTACAGGAAGGAGTACCACTGCCAACGCTACGTCCTCACATTGAACAACCAGAAAGGGGGCTCTATGAAACGTCC
>Ga0209382_10002232_pt1 | contig 28674 bp, 24 predicted proteins | sample SoiMetdeltSBSDD5_FD_187599 | JGI IMG/M metagenome (GOLD analysis project Ga0209382, IMG submission 187599) | Bulk soil microbial communities from a Populus tree surrounding site in Tennessee, USA - Soil MetaG P. deltoides SBSDD5 (SPAdes) (version 2) | ecosystem: Environmental > Terrestrial >...
TGATCAGCAGGCCCGACAGCTCCACGCAGGTCAGGACCACGTTCATCTTCAGACTCTCGCCGACGCCGCGGAAGTTGATGGCGGCGACCACGGCCATGAAGGCGAGGCCGGCCAGGGTGATGCCGACGCCGCCGTCGAGCTTCAGGCCGAAGGCGTGCCCCATGTTGGCGGAGAAGGCGCGCGCGGCGGTGGAGGCCGAGGTGAGGCCGGAGCACATCACCGCGAAGGCGACGAGGAACGTCACGAAGTGCAGGCCGAAGGCCTTGTGGGTGTAGAGCGCGGCGCCGGCGGCCTGCGGGTATTTCGTCACCAGCTCCAGGTAGCTGAAGGCGGTGATCAGGGCCACCAGGAAGGCGACCACGAACGGCAGCCACACCGCGCCGCCCACCTGCTTGGCCACTTGGCCCGTGAGGGCGTAGATGCCGGTCCCGAGCACATCGCCGATGATGAAGAGGAGGAGCAGCCACGGCCCCATCACCCGCTTGAGGCTGGGCCCCGCAGCCTCGTTGTGCTCCCGCACCGGCCCGATGGGAATGGCGGTCATGCCGTCTCCTTTGGCGGGCGCACCGCGCGACCGCAGATCGGCAGTGCCTACCGAGTGACCTCTCGCGAGAGTATGGGCGCGCCGACACGGGCGGTACCCGAATTGGGCGGTCCTGGTAAATCCGCCCGAAGGTCTCCCTGCATGCGCACGCCCCCCCCGGTCATGAGCAGGTTCATGCCCGCGAACCTGCCGGACGCCTATCGGAGGCCTCTCTCACCGGCAGCTTCAGGAAGAAGACGGATCCCCATGGATGCTCGCGGGATCCCCACAGCTCACCTCCATGCGACGCGACCATCCATCGGCATATGGCGAGGCCCATTCCCATCCCGGTCTGCTTGGTCGCGAAGAACGGCTCGAAGATTTGCTTGAGGGTGTCGGGATCGATTCCGACCCCTGTATCCCGAACCGATATCAGGATGCTTTCCGTCGCCTCCAGCGTGGAAGACAGGGTTAGAATCCTGGGCCGGTCGGTAACCGTGCGCATGGCGTCGGCGGCATTGATCGCGAGATTTGATATCACCTGCTGCAACTGCGTTTTGTTGCCGTAGACCTGAGGCAATCGAGGAGCGAGGTCCAGCCGGACGGCAATTTTCCTGACCTTGAGCTCATTCCCGAGCTGGGACATCACGCTCCGTATAACGTCATTGCAATCCAGATTCGCTCTCTCGTCGCCGCCTTTCACGAACATTCCACGCACAGTGTTCATGATTTCGCCAGCGCGCTGGGCGTCATCGTCGATGCGATCGAAAGTCGCTCTTGCCCTATCGAGGTCGGGTGGCGCCTTCTGCAGGTTACGGATGCCCGCTGAGCTTTTCAATGCTATCGAGGTGAGTGGCTGCCTGAGCTCATGCGTGATCGACGCCGCCATTGCCTCCATCATCGCGGCGCGGTTGTCGCTCTCGCGTCGCCTCGCCATCGCGGAAATCAGCAAGCGGGCGTTGAGTGTCGTTGCATCCGCGAGCAAAACGATCAGGATGATCATTGTCGAGAGCAGGCCGTAGATGCGGCCGAAATAGTAGCCAACGCTGAAGCGCTCGACGAGAACGGGGATGATCTGCAGGAGGAGGTCCACCAACCCGGCCCACAGCATCACCAAAAGCCAAAGATCAAGCATGGAACGGCGGTAGCGCCATAGCAGTGCGATGGCCGACGCGCTGACGACGGCAGGGACCACGAACGGCAACGACGAGCTCGCCAGGGTGGGGTGCGCCATGATCGCTGGCAAATATCCCGAGCTGGCAACCCAGGTGAGCATGCAGACTGCCAGTATCGATCCGGTGGCGCTTGCGGCTATCGCCCAACGCAGCCGCTCGTGAGGAACAGGGTGCGTCCGACGACGAGCATTCAGGAACACGTAGCCGATCACCGCCAACGGCAGGCCGGCATGCCAGAAGAGATAGAGCCAAGCCGGCAGGTTAAGTACGGCACCGGTCGGCCGCCCGTCGTCGAAAAGCTGTGTAACGGCGGCCGTGTAGGGCACCATGATGAACGCAGTGAAAGTGCATCCACCGGCCAAGGCCAGCAGCCCGCGTGAACGGAGGATGGAGAACTGAGCGTAAAACAAAACCGCCGTGACAAGATCCACAACGAAGATGCCCGTCTGGACTATGGGCACGAAAAGATACGACTGCGGTAGCCGCACGGCACCGAATGGCAGCGTGACGATGAAAGCTGCAAGCAATGCCGACGCGGCGATGGTGGCCCACCGCGCTTGCATGACGCTGGCCGGAGTCGTCGCGAGCATTGGTGCTTGATGGTCTTGCATCGCCGCGTGCATTCGATTGTGCGCGCCGAGCTTGAGCTCGGCCTTTTTCAGGTGGCAGTGGGATTGTCTTCTCGCCACCGCCAAATGCGCAAGCAATGTCCTGGGGTCGTCTGACCGCTCACATCGAGCGCAGGACGGCGAGTTTCACGTGGGTGTCGCAAACTTTCAGATGCTTCTCCATCGCCACTAACCCCGATTCGAGGGGAGAGATCTCCCCGAGACCGACTGAGGGCCGCCTGCAATCAATTCAATGCCGCCGCGCGCTGCAACACCCATGAGCACGACTTGCGCACAGCGCTATCGCCGCTGGGGGCAGCGGCAGGTGGGTGCTGAACCTCGGGAATTACGTGTGGAGGATCACCCCTGCCTCGCCGCCAGGATCGGCGTCATGCGCCGCGCCATCTCGGCGCCCAGCGCCTGCAGCCCGCTGGCCGGCCGTACCATCACCTCGAAGTCGACGATGCGGCCGGCCTCGTCGAAGCGGATCATGTCGATGCCTTTGAGCTCCTTGTCGCCGACCTTGGCGCTGAACTCCAGGACTACGTCACGCTTGCCGCTGGTGAACGTGCGATGATAGCGGAAGTCGCTGAACGCCTGCACGGCCTGCTGCAGGAAGGCCGCGACCAGCGCGGCGCCGCGATAGGACGTGTGCGCCACCGGGGAGCGGAACACCGCCTCCGGCGCGCACAGCGAGGCAACCTCACCGAGATTGCCTGCCGCGACCATGCGGTGCCACGTCTCGAGCGTTCGGCGGGCGTTGGCGTCGAGCGTCATGCTGTTTCCTCACGCACGTTGTTGCCGGCTCTCAATCTCGTTCATCCCGCAGCCAGGCGACGGCGGCTTTGGCGGCGGCTATCGCCTCCGCCTCGGTCGCATAGACGCGCCCGGGATTGTAGCCGACGAGCGTCCAGCCACCCCGGTCCTCCGGGTCCCTGCGAAACTCCTTGAAGCCGAAGGAGCCGTCCTCTTGCCTGAGGATATCGACGCACCGGTCGACCTCGTGGTTGTGCAGGCTCCTGATCACGCGCGTCGTCATCTTGCGGGGAGCTCGTCTCCTGGGCTCACGCCCGATGTGTCTGGCCGCAATCGGCTGAAGAGCGTGTTCCAGTCCTCGCGGCGACCGTTGCCCGACACGATCTCAAACGTGGTGCGTGACGCTTGCTGGTGATGCAATGCTTCCACGAAGGCTTCAGCAGCATCGGCGCGGGCGATCCGATAGCGCGGAGCGAGCGGCAAAGCGTCTTGGGTGACCATTACAGCCCGTTGGCCGGCTGTGCCGTTGGTGAGGAAGCCCACGCGAATGATCGTGTAGTCCAATCCGCTCGCCCGAATCTCGCCTTCGACGCGCCGCCGCCAGACAAGCGTATTCCTCTTGAGGAGATTCATGAGCGAGGCAGCGAGCGAGGGCGTCGTGATCCCAATCGAGTTCAAGTACACAAAGCGCCCCGCAAAGCCCGTGCTCCGGGCCGCCGCCAGAGTGTCCAGAACGCCCTGGTAGTCCGTGGCCCTCACGAGTGTTTCGGGAGCGTAGCGCCCGCTGTGGACACCCGCGGTGAAGACAATGTGACTTGTGCCCCGGACCGCGGGAGACAGCGTAGCAGGCTTGGTGAGATCGCCGGCGACGACATCGACTTGCGGACCCAGCTGCGACGCTGCGCGCGCCGGGTCACGAGCCAGAACGCGCACAAGATGGCCACGCCGGAGCAGCAGGCGAGCGATCAGGAGTCCGGTGCCTCGGGTGCCGCCCACGACCAGCACCGGATCGTTGGTGGTCATTGATCGCCCTCGAGTGCACGTCCCGTCACGCCGACAGCGCCTCCGGTGCCAGCATCAGGGTGGAGTCGGCGCCGCCGACCACGGTGTCCTTGAGGCCCGTGGCGGCGACGGCGATGTTCTCGGCGAAGAAGCGGGCCAGCGCGATGGGCTGCGCCGTGGATTGCCCTTGGCCGCCGTCGCGGGCGGCGGCCAGCGCGCCGCGGGCGAGATAGGCGCCGCCGGCGGTGAGGCCGAACAGACGGAGGTAGGGCGCGGCGCCGGCCATGGCGGCCTCGGGGTTGCTCTGCAGCGCGGAGCCCAGCCAGCGCGAGGCTTCGGCCAGGGCCGCCACCGCCTCGCCGAGGCGCTCGCCCATGCGGCCGAAGTCCGGGCGGTTGGAGGCGCGCACCTCCTCCACGGTCTTCTGCAGCTCGGCAATGTAGGCGGCGGCCACCTTGCCGCCCTCCAGCGGCAGCTTGCGGGTGACGAGGTCGAGCGCCTGAATGCCGTTGGTGCCCTCGTAGATCGGCAGGATGCGGGCATCGCGATAGATCTGGGCCGCACCCGTCTCCTCGATGAAGCCCATGCCGCCGTGCACCTGCACCCCGATAGAGGCCACCTCGCAGCCGATATCCGTGGAGAACGCCTTGGCCACGGGCGTGAGCAGGGCGACGCGGTTGGCCGCCGCGGCGCGCTCGGCCGGGTCCTTGGCGCGGCGGGCGATGTCGGTCTCGCGCGCCGTGACGAGGCAGATGGCGCGCGCCGCCTGGGTCAGCGCCTTCATGGTCATGAGGCTGCGGCGGATGTCCGCGTGCTCGACAATCGGCGCCATGCCGGCGCTCTTGCTGGCTGCGCTGCGGCCCTGCTTGCGCTCTCGCGCATAGGCCAGCGCGCGCTGGGTGGCGCGCTCGGCCAGCGCTACGCCCTGCACGCCCACCGCCAGGCGCGCCGCGTTCATCATGATGAACATGACGTTGAGGCCGCGGTTCTCCTCGCCGACCAGGTAGCCGATGGCGCCGTCGGCCTCGCCGTACTTCATTACGCAGGTGGGGCTGGCGTGGATGCCGAGCTTATGCTCCACCCCGGCGCAGACCACGTCGTTACGGGCGCCCAGCGAGCCGTCGGGGTTCACGAGATACTTGGGCACCAGGAACAGCGAGATGCCGCGCGTGCCGGGCGGGGCGTCCGGCAGGCGGGCAAGGACGAGATGGACGATGTTGTCGGTCATCTCGTGGTCGCCGTAGGTGATGAAGATCTTGGTGCCGAGGATGCGGTAGGTCCCGTCGGGCTGCCTTTCGGCGCGGGTCTTGAGCGCACCCAGGTCGGAGCCTGCATGCGGTTCGGTGAGGTTCATGGTGCCGGTCCACTCGCCGGTCACCATCTTGGGCAGGTAGGTGCGCTTCAGCTCGTCGCTGCCCTGCGCCTCCAGGGCGTCGATGGCGCCGTGGGTGAGCAGTGGGCACAGGCCGAAGGCGAGGTTGGCCGAGTCCCAGATCTCGGCCGCGGCGGTGGCTACAACCTGAGGCAGCTCCTGCCCGCCCCATTGCGCCGGGGCGCCGAGCCCGTTCCAGCCGCCGGCCACGTACTGCGCGTAGGCCTCCTTCCAGCCGGGCGGCGTGACGACCTTGCCGTCCACCAGCTTCGAGCCGGTGCGGTCGCCCACCGTGTCGAGCGGCTCCAGCACCTCGGCGCCGAACTTGCCGGCTTCGGCGATGACGGCGCGGATGGTGTCCTCGTCCACCCCCTCCAGCACGCCGCTGGCGATCAGGCTGTCCAGCCCCGCCGCGGTCTTGAGCGCGTGCATGATGTCGTCCACTGGAGCCTGGTAGGTCATGTCGCTCTCGTTCGTTTCCGGCGGCCGCCCTTGACGTTTGCGGCAATCTAGGCCGAAGCGGGCTGCTTCGGGAAGTGCCGCGGACGGGGGTTGCGCTTCGCCGTGCCGTGGCGTCGGCGGCATCGATGCGCCTCACGCGGCAGGGATGCTCTTGATTTTCACGTTTTGTTCTGTACCATATGTCGTCGGATGGATTGCCTGGCGCCAAGACGACCAGGCTTGCCGAATCTCGAAGCAAGGGGGAAGTTGCAGGCTATGGCTCTCACCCTCGAAGACCACGAACGCCGCGCTACCGCGCTGGAGCTGGCGCGGTCTGCCACGGGTGACGCGCTCACGCGGCTTGAGCGGAAGGTGGACCGCGTCACCGCGCGAGTAGACGCCCTGCACCACGTCACCGCCGAGCTGATTGCGGAGTCCGAGCAGCGCACCAAGGCGCAGATCGAACGTCTCTCCGACAAGATCGATGCCACCGAGCGGTGTCTCAATGACGGGATCGATGCCACTGAGCAGCGTCTCTCCGACAGGATCGGCGCCACCGAGCGCCGCTTCACCGACATCATGAACGAGCGCTTCGACGCGGTGATGGTCGCGCTCGACCGTTTCACGAGTCCTCCGAGGGACTGACCTCGGGAGAACGATCGCCTCGGCGGTTGTCTTAGAAGTGCCGTTCTCCACGCTTATCGGCGGCGCCGTTTCTTATATTGAGCGGCTGAGGCACCGATGATCACCGGCAAGACATTGATCGCGTGGGGCTACAAGCCCGGCCCCTGGTTCGCCGCAGCCATCACCGCGGCGGAAGCCGCGCGCGCCTCCGGCGCCGACGAGGCGGCCATTCGCGCCGTCGTCGACCGCTGCGCGCCGCCGGCCCCGGAGCCCGTGCCCCTGCGCGGCACCGCTCTCCCCTACACGCTCAACATCCGCGCCGAGGAGCCCGAGGACGCGGAGAACATCGCCGGCGTCGAGCGTCACATGGCCGATCTGATGCGCGTCCCCACGCTGGTCGCCGGCACAGTCATGCCCGATGCCTGCCCGTCAGGGGCAGCACCGGGCACCATTCCCGTGGGCGGCGTAGTGGCGGCCAAGGATGCCATTCACCCCGGCATGCACTCGGCCGACATCTGCTGCTCGATGGCGCTCTCCGTGCTGGGTGACGTGGACCCTACGACGGTGCTCGATGCCGGCATGAAGCTCAGCCACTTCGGCGGCGGCGGGCGTCCGCACAGCCACGACATGCAGCCGCCGGAGTCGCTGATGGCCGAGTTCGCCGACAACAAGTTCCTCAGCCTGACCACCGAGGCGGCCAAGCGTCACTTCGGCACGCAGGGCGACGGCAACCATTTCTTCTACGTGGGACGGCTGGCGTCGACCGGGCAGGTGGCGCTCGTCACCCACCACGGCTCGCGCAAGCCGGGCGCCCTGCTCTACAAGGCCGGCATGGACCTGGCGGAGAGCTACCGGCGCCGGCTGTCGCCGGAGACGCCCGCCCACAACGCCTGGATTCCGTTCGAGACCGACGACGGGCGCGCCTACTGGGAGGCGCTGCAGCTGATCCGCACGTGGACCAAGAAGAATCACTTCGCCATCCACGACGCCGTGGTGAAGCACCTGGGCGCCAGGGTGAAGGACCGCTTCTGGAACGAGCACAACTTCGTGTTCCGCAAGTCGGACGGGCTGTTCTACCACGCCAAGGGCGCCACCCCGGCCTGGGCCGGCTTCGCGGCGGATTCCAGCGGGCTCACGCTGATCCCGCTCAACATGGCCGAGCCGGTGCTCATCACGCGCGGGCTCGACGCGGAGAGTGGGCTGGGCTTCGCCCCGCACGGGGCGGGGCGCAACTTCTCCCGCTCCGCCTACATGCGCCGTCATGCGGGGAAGACCGAGGAGCAGATGGTGGCCGAGCAGACCAGGGGCATCGACGCGCGCTTCTTCTGCGGCATCCCCGACGTGTCGGAGCTGCCCGGCGCCTACAAGAGCGCCGCGGCGGTGCGCCGGCAGATCGCGGAGTACGGCTTGGCCGAGGTAGTGGACACCGTGGAGCCCGTCGGCTCGATCATGGCGGGCGACTGGCAGCGCGACGCGCCGTGGCGGCGGAAGAAGCGGAAGTCTTAAGGCGCGAATGGCGTAACAGTGAGTGGCGAATGGGGCTCGACCATTCGCGATTGGCCATTCGCCATTCGCCCATGGTAGTTGCGGCCAAGGTGCTTTGCTATGTTGCCGGCGATTTGGATGCGGAGGCCACCGCCGTGCAAGACCTGAAGAGCCTGATCCGGACCATTCCCGACTATCCCAAGCCGGGCATCATGTTCCGGGATGTCACCACGCTGCTCGGCAATGCCGCCGGCTTCAGGGCGGCCGTCCAGCAGATGGCGGCACCGTTTGCCGGGGCGGCGGTGCAGGCCGTAGCGGGAATCGAGGCGCGCGGGTTCATCTTGGGCGGCGCCATCGCCGATAAGCTCGGCTGCGGCTTCGTGCCGTTGCGCAAGAAGGGCAAGCTGCCGTGGAAGACCATCGGCCAGGAATACACGCTGGAGTATGGCGTCGACATCATCGAGATGCACGAGGACGCGATTCAGCGCGGCGAGCGCATCCTGATCGTGGATGACCTGATCGCCACCGGCGGCACGGCCGAGGCGGGGGTGAAGCTGGTGCGACGCTCGGGTGGCGAGGTGGTCGGCGCCACCTTCATTATCGACCTGCCGGAGCTGGGCGGTATGGCGAAGCTCGCCGACCTGGGTGTGAGCTGTCACGCCTTGATGGCCTTCGCGGGGCACTGAGCCCATGCCGCTCACGGCCGAGCAGCAGCGTGAGGCCGTCCGCCGCGTGGCGGCGTGGCGGGCGGAGCCGGGGAGGCCGATCGCCTGTCCCGTCTGCGAGACGCCGGCGCTTCAGGTGATCGACCGCTCGGCGCGGCCTCATGCGGAGTGGTATGCGCTCACCTGCCCCGCTTGCGGTCTGCGCGAGACGCTCCATATCCCGCTCGGGGCTGTGGTTCCGACGCTGGATTGAGGATGGCGTTGAGCTTGCGGCTGCCCCTCACCCCAGCCCTCTCCCCGCAGGCAGGGCGAGGGGGTTCCGGTGGCGGTTGTGGAGAGGGCGGGTCATGAACATCAAGGGCAAGGCTTACCGCACGATCTGGGTCGCCGCCGACGGGTGGTCGGTGGAGGTCATCGACCAGACGCGGCTGCCGCATGAGCTGGCCATCGTCTCGCTCAAGACGCTGGACGACGCGGCGCGGGCCATCAAGACCATGCAGGTGCGGGGCGCGCCGCTGATCGGCGCCACCGCCGCCTATGGCGTGTGTCTCGCCTTGCGGGCGGATGCCTCGGACGAGGCGCTCGACCGCGCGATTGCCTTCCTCGCCGAGCAGCGGCCGACGGCCGTCAACCTGCGCTGGGCGCTCGATGAGATGGGCAAGGCCGTGCGCAACCTGCCGCGCGAGCGGCGCCTCGCGGCGGCTTACGCGCGGGCGGCGGAGATCTGTGAGGAGGACGTGGCCACCAACCGGCGTATCGGCGAGCATGGGCTAAAGGCCATCCTCGCCGCCGCCGAGCGCAAGAAGCCCGGCGAGCGCGTCAACGTCCTCACCCACTGCAACGCCGGCTGGCTGGCCTGCGTCGATGTCGGCACGGCCACGGCGCCGATCTACGCGGCGCACGACCGCGGCGTTCCCGTCCACGTATGGGTGGACGAGACCCGCCCGCGCAACCAGGGCGCAGCGCTCACCGCCTTCGAGCTGGGCGCGCACGGCGTGCCGCACACCATCGTGGTCGATAACGCCGGCGGGCACCTGATGCAGCGCGGGCTCGTGGACCTCTGCATGGTGGGCGCCGACCGGGTGACGGCCAACGGCGACGCCGCCAACAAGATCGGCACTTATCTCAAGGCGCTGGCCGCCAAGGACAACGGTGTGCCTTTCTACGTGGCGCTGCCGCACTCCACCATCGACTGGACGCTCGATTCCGGCGCCGATATCCCCATCGAGGAGCGGGGCGCGGACGAGGTGCTGGTCATGACGGGGCGCACCAGGGATGGAAAGGTGTTGCCTGTCGAGATCGCCGCCCCCGGCAGCCCGGCCCGCAACGACGCTTTCGATGTGACGCCGGCGCGGCTGATCACGGGGCTGATCACCGAGCGCGGCATCGCGCCCGCCGCGCACGAGGGACTGGCGTCGCTCTATCCAGAGCGGGCGGAGTAAGATAAGCACAGGCCGCGCCGCAGCGGGGGCGCCCAGCCTCCGATCGGGCCCGCTCAGGAGCGCCATATCGGGAGCGCCATATGGCCGCCTGTGCGGGAAGGCCCGGGTGTGGCACTGAGAACGTTCTGTTGCCTGCAAGGAGACATCGCATGGGCTCTGCTGTGAGGCATGCAAGCATCGCCGCCATTGGCCTGGGCCTGCTGGCGTATGCGCCGGCGCTGGCTCAGGAGTTCAAGGCCGGTCCCATCAGGATCGAGGCGCCGTGGATCAGGGCCACGCCAGCCGGCGCGCAGGTGGCGGGCGGCTACATGAAGATCGAGAACACCGGAAAGGACGCCGACCGGCTGGTAGGCGGCTCGACCGGCATTGCCGGCAAATTCGAGATCCACGAGATGAAGATGTCAGGCACGATCATGAAGATGCGTGAGCTGGACAAGGGGCTGGAGCTGCCGGCGGGCGGAAGCGTCGAGCTGAAGCCCGGCTCCTATCACCTCATGCTCATGGACCTGAAGGGACAGCCGAAGGCGGGCGACAAGATCAAGGGCACGCTGGTGTTCGAGAAGGCCGGCAAGGTGGACGTCGAGTATACGGTGCGCGGCCTGGCCGGCGGCGGGCACAGCGGGCACGGCTCCGGCAAGCATTAGCGAGGAGGCGCGGGTGAGGGTCATCCGCATCGCGGCGTGGGTTTCGGTGGCGGCGTTCATTCTGGCCGCCGGCGCGGTCTACGTCCTGCGGCCCAACCTCGGTGCGATCCCGGGGCAGCTGCCGCTCGCGGCCGGCATCGGCGGGCCGTTCGAGCTGACCACGCACGAGGGCAAGCGCCTGTCGAGCGCCGACCTGGCCGGCACGCCGTTCGCCCTGTTCTTCGGGTTCACGCACTGTCCAGACGTGTGCCCCACCACCATGCTGGAGCTCTCCAACGCCATGAAGGCGTTGGGGGCCGACGCCGACCGCATGCGCTTCCTGTTCGTGAGCGTCGACCCCGAGAGGGACACGCCCGAACAGCTCAAGCTCTACCTGTCGAATTTCGACCCGCGCATCACCGGCCTGGCCGGCACGCCGCAGGAGATCGCCGCAGTGGCCAAGGCCTACCGCGCCATCTACGAGAAAGTGCCGACCAAGGACGGATACACCTACAATCACACCGCGCTGGTGTACCTGATGGGGCGCGACGGGCGCCTCGTGGGCACCATCAACTACCAGGAGAGCGCGGAGGCCCAGCTCAAGAAGCTGCGCCGGCTGATCGGCGTGTGAGGTGTCCGACCGTTCGGGTCGGAAACGAAACAAGCCGCCCGGGTACCCTCTCCCCGCTTGCGGGGAGAGGGTTAGGGTGAGGGGCAGCCACACGCGAGACGGCTCCGCGGAGCCTTGAGTTTGCGCGCGTCCTTCAGGCAAGAGCCGCCGTTGACAGGTTGGAGCCCCTTGCTGCCCCTCACCCCGACCCTCTCCCCGTCGCCCTCGGGACCCTCGTGGCGAGGTCGCTTTTGTGGCTGGCCCGAGGGGACGGGGAGAGGGGGACCGCGCGCCTCGTGCTTATCGAGCCATGGCCAGACCGCTGGGCTCCATCTCAACCCACCATTTGCCGCAAGCACGTCATGCAAAACGGCCGATGCTCCCATCCCGAAATCGCCGAGCTTGATGCCAGCCATACCGGCTGTGTGGAGGCCCACCAAATATCAACGCCTTGTAGCCGGGGCGCCGCGCGTGTGCCCTTGTCGACACCGTGCGCCTTTCCTGCCGCATTGAAGGGTAGCAGCGGCCAACTAGATCTTCAGCGTTCCGCGCAGCTGTGACGGTCGCTTCCCGTTGGGGGCTCGCCCTCGTGGCTGCAACCAGCAAGGGAGGGTCCGATGACCCGAACGTCTGCACAGAGCTCGGATGGCCCGCTCGCAAGCGCCGCGGCCGCCGCGAATGTCCGGGGAGTGCTGAGAACCACGCCAATCAGGTACATCCCGGGCTTTCTCTACGTTCTGGTGCTCTACGTTGCCGGCAAGTTCATCTTCGCCGATCCGAGAGCAATCCTGCTCCAGGTGGGTGAATACCAGCTCACGTGGGTCGAGGTCCTGTTCGTCGGTGCCGCGATCGTGGCGATGGCGGAGCAGCTGCGTGTGTCGCATCCCGGTATCGACAACACCGTCGAGGCGATCCTGATGGCTGGAGTCGCAGCCGTGCAGGTTCTGCTGTTTGCGCTCGGGGCGGCGGGCGTCCGGCCCCTCAGCATATTCAGCAATACCGAGTTTCTGCTGCTCACCATGATCAGCCTGACGCAGGGCGTAGTTGCGATCCTGATCAACGCGAGGACGTTGCGCCGGACCATCGGCGTCGGCGACCACACCTGAGCTGCCTGCGAAGGCGGAGCGGCGCGCCGGCAGGCGCACCGCTCCTGCTCGTACCGGCTGTGGGCGGACGATAGGCGGAGCGCCTTCAATTCCCCTTCACGCCCGCGGCCTTGATGACGGGCCCCCACTTGGCGACCTCAGAGGCCAGCTGCATCTTGAGCGCGGCGGGGGTCGCTTGCTCCTGTGAGACCGGCTCGGTGCCGAGGTCGGCGAAGCGGGCGATGACCTTCTCATCCTTCAGCGCCACCTGCAGCGCGGCCACCAGCTTGCCGGTCACGTCGGCCGGGATGCCCTTGGGCGCCCACATGGCATGCCAGGCCGAGACCTCGAAGCCCTTGAGGCCCGACTCGTCGAGCGTCGGCAGCTCGGGCAGCACCTTGAGGCGCGCCGGCGTGGTGGCCGCGTAGCCTTTGATCTTGCCGGCCTTGATCGGGTTGGTGGTGCCGGTGGTCTGGTCGCACATCATGTCGAACTGGCCGCCCAGGAGGTCGTTCATGGCCGGGCCGGTGCCGCGGTAGGCCACCGCCGTCATCTCGGTCTTGGTCGCATGCATGAGCAGCAGCGCGCACAGGTGCGAGGCGGAGCCGATGCCGGCGTGGGCGTAGGTGACGCCTTTCTGCTTCTCCTTCATCCAGCCGAGCAGCTCGCCGATCGACTTGATCGGCAGGTCGGCCTTGCCCACCACGGTCATCGGCACGTCGGTGATGCGGCCGATGGAGTCGAAGTCCTCCAGCACGTTGTACTTCAGGTTCTCATAGAGCGCCGGCGCCGTGGACTGGCCGATGTGCCAGACCGCCAGGGTGTAGCCGTCGGCCGGAGCCTTGGCGACCCGTGCCATGCCGATGGTGCCCCCGGCGCCGCCGACGTTCTCGACCACGATCTGCTGGCCCAGCGTCCGGCTCATGGAATCGCCCACCAGGCGCGCGACCGTATCGGTCGGCCCGCCGGCCGCGGCGGGCACGATGATCGTGACCGGCCTGTCGGGGTAGCTCTGGGCGGAGGCCGTCGCGGCCCCCACGGCAAAGGCCGCGGCGGCGCAGATCGCGAGACGGGCCAGACTCAGAATGCGCTCCATGCGGTTTCCTCCTTCTTTTGCTGCTTTATCGGGCATCGCCGCCCATAGTACGGGGCTCGTCCGGGATGACTTGTGCGGCAGAGGCGCACGGCCTTGGCACTCACATCGCGGCGCATAGCGGGCCATCGGCTTCCGCATAGCGGATGAACGCGTCCGCATAGCGGGTAATATTGTTTCGGGACAAGGGCCGCGAGGCAGGCTTGCCGTCGCGCCGGCCCGTCGGTTGTCGGTAACGATTTCTCAATCCGCTTCACCCCTTGCAAGCGGTTCGGAGCCGTATGAAGTTTGTGGGAGCCGCAGGACTCAGGCTTCGCCTGGGTCTGACGCCGAAGCGGCTGGGGAGGGCCGAGACAGACCATGCCCAAACACGCCGTCAGCCTCGAGGACAAATACGCGCTGGAGGAGACCCTCCAGCTCCTGACGGGCACGCAGGCCATCGTGCGCCTGATGCTGACCCAGCGCGCCCGCGACGTGCGCGCCGGGCTCAACACGGCGGGCTACGTCACCGGCTACCGCGGCTCGCCCATCGCCACCCTGGAGGCGGCGATGCTGCGGGCGCAGGGCATCCTGGAGCCCAACCACATCAAGTTCCAGCCGGGCCTCAACGAGGACCTGGCGGCCACCGCGCTTTGGGGCTCGCAGCAGGCGGAGCTCCGGGGCGAGGGCAAATACGACGGCGTATTCGGCGTCTGGTACGGCAAGGGCCCGGGCGTGGACCGCACCGGCGACGTGTTTCGCCACGCCAACCACGCCGGCACCTCCCGGCACGGCGGCGTTCTGGCCCTGATGGGCGACGACCATACCTGCGAGAGCTCGACCAGCGCGCACCAGTCGGAGTTCGCGTTCGTCGACTATATGATCCCGATCCTGAACCCTGCGGGCGTTCAGGAGATCCTCGACTACGGCATTCTCGGCTTCGCCCTGTCGCGCTTTGCCGGCGTCTGGGTCGGCCTCAAGTGCGTCAAGGACAACATCGAGGCCACCGCCACGGTCGACGGTCGCATCGACCGCATCGGGATCAAGAGTCCGGAGGACTTCACGGCCCCGCCCGGCGGCCTCAACATCCGCCTGGGCGACCAGGCGCTGGCCAAGGAGGCGCGGCTGCACGACTACAAGCGCGCCGCCATCCTCGCCTTCGCCCGCGCCAATGGATTCGACCGTATCGTGACGAGCGGCGGGCCGGCCCCCAAGATCGGGATCATCACGACGGGCAAGAGCTACCTCGACGTGCGCGCGGCCATGGATGAGCTCGGGGTCGACGAGGTGGCGGCGAACCGGCTGGGCCTCAGGCTCTACAAGGTCGGCATGCCGTGGCCCCTGGAGCCGCAAGGACTGCTCAAGTTCGCGCAGGGCCTCGACCTGATCCTGGTGGTAGAGGAGAAGCGCGCGCTGATCGAGACGCAGGTCAAGGAGCAGCTCTACGATCTGCCGAACCGGCCGCGCGTGCTCGGCAAGAAGGACGAGAACGAGCAGTCGCTGTTCCCGGCGAAGTACGCGCTCGACCCCTCCGACATCGCCATCAAACTGGGCGAGCGCCTGATCCGCCAGGGCGCCGGCGACGACATCAACGACAGGATCGCGGAGCTGAAGCGCATCAAGGGCAACCGCCCCGAGGCTGCCGAGGCCGCCACCCGCATCCCCTACTTCTGCCCCGGTTGCCCGCACAACTCCTCCACCGTGGTGCCGCAGGGCTCGCGCGCCTATGCCGGCATCGGTTGCCACTACATGGCGCACTGGATGGACCGCTCGACCGAGGGGTTCACCCAGATGGGGGGCGAGGGCTCGAACTGGATCGGGGAGGCGCCGTTCTCCAAGACTCCCCACGTGTTCCAGAACCTGGGCGACGGCACCTACATCCATTCGGGCAGCCTCGCCATCCGCGCTGCCCGTGCCGCCGGTGTCAACATCACGTTCAAGATCCTCTACAACGATGCCGTCGCCATGACCGGTGGGCAGTCGCTCGATGGCGCACCAACGGTGGGCATGATTGCGCGGCAGGTGCAGGCCGAAGGTGTCGACACGGTGGTGGTCGTCACCGACGAGCCGCACAAGTATCCGCGGGGATTCATACCGGCGGGCGTGCCCACCTATCACCGGCGCGATCTGCAGAGCGTGCAGGAGGATCTGCGCAACGTTGCCGGCGTGTCGGTGCTGATCTACGACCAGACGTGCGCAGCCGAGAAGCGCCGTCGTCGCAAGCGCGGCACCTTCCCCGATCCTGACAAGCGCGTGTTCATCAACCCGGCCGTGTGCGAGGGCTGTGGCGACTGTGGCGTGAAATCCAACTGCGTGGCCGTGATGCCGCTCGACACGGAGCTCGGCACCAAGCGCGCCATCGACCAGTCGGCCTGCAACAAGGATTTCTCCTGCGTCGAGGGCTTCTGCCCCAGCTTCGTGACGGTGCACGGCGCCAAGGTGCGCAAGTCGCGCGCGGCGGTGCGTGGCGACTCTGGCGTGACAGCCATGCTGGCGAGCCTGCCGGAGCCGAGGCTGCCAGCCCTCGATCAGCCCTACACCATGCTGGTCACCGGGGTCGGTGGAACCGGGGTGGTGACAGTGTCCGCGGTGCTGGGCCAGGCGGCCCACCTGGAAGGCAAGGGCTTCGGCGCCATCGACATGACCGGCCTCGCCCAGAAGGGCGGAGCCGTGGCCTGCCACATGCGCGTGGCGCGGAATGCCGACCAGATCCATGCCATCCGTGCCGGCGTGGCCGGCGCCGATCTCGTGCTCGGCTGCGACCTGGTGGTGACGGCCTCGAACGGGGTGCTGGCCACCATCAAGCCGGACCACACCGCCGTGATCTACTCCGACTATGAGATGCATACGGCCCAATTCACCCGCAACGCCAACGTCCGGGTGCCGGGGCCGGCGCTCCGCCACGCCATCGCCGAGCGCGCCGGCAAGGGGCCGGTGCACCACTTCGATGCCCACACCGCGGCCGTGAGGCTGTTCGGCGACTCCATCGCAGCGAACCTGTTTCTGCTGGGCTACGCCTATCAGCTCGGCCGCGTTCCCATCGGGGGCGGGGCCATCGAGCAGGCCATCGAGCTCAACGGCGCGGCCGTGGAGATGAGCATCGCCGCGTTCCGCTTCGGCCGGCTGGCGGCGCACGACATGGGCGCGATCGAGCGCCTCATGGGGGCCGGTATGGGGGCTGGGCCGACTGCCGCCCCTGCCAAGATGCAGACTCTGGAGGGCATCGTCGCCGCCCGCGCCGTGCAGCTCGCCGACTACCAGGACGCCGCCCTGGCCGAGCGCTACCGTGCCCGTGTCGCGGCCTTCGCCGAGGCCGAGCGGGCCAAGGCGCCGGGCCGCGCCGGCCTCGCCGAGGCGGTGGCGCGTGGGCTTCACAAGCTGCTCGCCTACAAGGACGAGTACGAGGTCGCCCGTCTCTTCACCGCCCCGGCATTCGAGAAGGCCCTCTCCGCGCAGTTCGAGGCTAGCGGGAAGCTCCAGTTCCACCTGGCGCCGCCGCTCCTGGCGCGTCGCGACAAGCGCACCGGCGAGCCGCGCAAGATGACGTTCGGGCCTTGGATGCTCCCCGTCTTCCGCCTGCTGGCCAAGGGCAAACGCCTGCGCGGCACCGCTCTCGACCTGTTCGGCTACACGAGGGAGCGCCGCCTGGAGCGGCAGATGATCGACGACTACGAGAGGCTCCTCGACGAGATCGCCGAGCGCCTCTCTCCCGCCACCCACCACACCGCCATTGCGCTGGCCTCCCTGCCCCTGGAGATCAAGGGCTTCGGCCACATCAAGGAGCGCAACTACAAGGCCGCCAAGGACCGCGAGGCCACCCTGCTCGCCGAGCTCCGCAACCCTTCGCCGACCCTGCTCAAGGCGGCGGAATAACTCCACCGGTCATCCCGGAAGCCGGGCCCCGGCGTAGGCCGGGGCGAGGCTATCCGGGACCTCGTGAGGCAAAGCGCAACTCTCACGAGATCCCGGCTCGGAGCGCTACTCGCCTTCGGCTCGCATCGCTCCGGCCGGGATGACGGGTATGGGCCGATACCTGTCCTTGACGGCGCCACCGTCGGCAGGCACGGTCCCCGCAAAGAAAATCCGATAAAACCCCAGTGGAGGAAGCCGCCATGCTCGCACTTTCGCGACGACAGTTCCTTTGCCAATCCGCATCCGGCCTCGCGCTCGCGGTCTCCGCCGGCAGCGCGCTCGCCGCCATCGGGCCGAACGACAAGTTCGACCTTGTCGTGAAAGGCGGCGAGGTGCTCGATCCAAGTCAAAACCTCAAAGCCCGGCGCGACATCGGCATCCGCTTCGGCACGATCGAGGCAGTCGAGGCCGACATCCCCGCCGACAAGGCCCTCAAGGTCATGAACGCCGCCGGCAAGCTCGTCACGCCGGGCCTGATCGACCTGCACGCCCACGTCTTCCCCTACGGCTCCGCCATTGGCATCCCCGCCGACGAGCTGATCCCCTTCCAGTCGACCACCACGCTCGTCTCGGCGGGCGACGCCGGCGCCAACAACATCGCCGCCTTCCGGCGCGCCATCGTCGGCCAGACCCGCGCCCGCCTCTACGCTTTCGTCCACATCGCCAACATCGGGCTGACCGGCTTCCCCGTTCCCGAGCTCTACAACATCGACTACGCGCAGACCGAGGCGGCGGCCAAGGCGGTGGCCGAGAACGCCGACCTCGTCCTCGGCGTCAAAGTACGCATGAGCGAGAACGTCGTCGCCAAGCACGGCTTGGAGCCCCTGAAGCGCGCCATCCGTGCCTGCGAGATCGCCGGCACCGGCACCAAGGTCATGTGCCACATCGGCGGCGTCGAGACGCCCAAGCTGATGTCGGATATTCTCGATCTCCTGCGTCCGGGCGACATCCTCACGCACGCCTACTCCGGCGCCCCCAACCTCGCCAATCAGTTCACCAACATCGTACAGGACGGCAAGCTGTTGCCCGCAGCGCTGGCCGCCAAGCAGCGCGGTGTCATCTTCGACGTGGGCCACGGCGGCGGCAGCTTCGACTACACTGTGGCGGAGGCGGCGATGGTGGCGGGAGCCGGGCCGGACACCATCTCCTCCGACATCCACGTGTTCTCCGGCAACTCGCCTGGCATGCCGTACCTCACCTGGGTGATGAGCAAATTCCTCAACCTGGGGCTGACGCTGGAGCAGGTGGTGGCGATGGCCACCTCGACGCCGGCCAAGGTCATCAACCGCGGCGCCAAGCTCGGCACGCTGCAGGTGGGCGCCCCCGCCGATGTCTCGCTGCTCGAGGTGGTCGAGGGACCGGTCGAGTTCGTCGATACGCGCAACAACAAGCGGCAGGGCAAGATCCACCTGAAGCCGGCGGGTGCGGTGCTGGCCGGCGTGCCCCACGGCCGGCCCTACCAGGCGCCCTTCGCGGTGCGGTGACAGGTGTCAGCGATGGGGTCAGACCCTGCGGGTCTGACCCCAGGGCACCAACTTGCGATCTTGACGCCGTTGCTCCAGCCTGCGCGGTCTGACACCATAGCACCAAGGTTCAGTATGGGGTCAGACCCGCTGGGTCTGAGCCCGTGCGCATGAAGGGACAACAATGCGCCCACTGGAAGGACTGCGTGTGATCGACCTGACGCGGGTGCTGTCGGGGCCGTATTGCACCATGCAGCTCGGCGACATGGGCGCCGAGGTCATCAAGGTCGAGCAACCCGGCAAGGGTGACGACACCCGCGCCTTCGCGCCGCCCTACCAGGGCGATCAGGCAGCCTATTTCCTTTCCGTGAACCGCAACAAGAAGAGCATCACCCTCGACATGAAGAGCGAGGCGGGCAAGGAGGTGCTCTGGCGGCTGATCGACAAGGCCGACATCCTGGTCGAGAACTTCCGCCCCGGCGCCATGGACCGCCTGGGCTTCGGCTATGCGGCCGTGAAGAAGCGCCGGCCCGCGATGGTCTACGCCTCCATCTCCGGATTCGGCGCCAGCGGGCCGCAGAAGGACCGCCCCGGCTACGACGTGATCGTGCAGGGCGAGGCCGGGATCATGGATATCACCGGCCCGCGCGACGGCGCCCCCTACAAGGTCGGCACCGCCGTCGCCGATCTGGTCTCCGGCCTCTACGCGGTGCAGGGCATCCTGGCCGCGCTCTACGCGGCCAGATCGACCGGGCAGGGCCAGCACGTCGATATCTCCATGTACGAGGCGATGGCGTCGCTGCTCACTTTCAACGCCGGCATCTATTTCGCCACTGGCGACACACCCAGGCGCCGCGGCAACGAGCACCCCACCATCGTGCCCTACGAGACCTTCCAGGCCGCCGACGGCTGGATCAATCTGGGTGTCGCCAACGACGATCTGTGGCGCCGCTTCTGCAACGCCGCCGAGACCCCGGATCTGGTAGACGACCCCCGTTTCGCCAAGGCCGCCGACCGCGTGCGCAATCGCGAGGTGCTGGTGCCGCTGGTGCGGTCCCTCATCAGAGAGCGCACCCGCGACGACTGGATGACCCGCCTCGACAAGGCCGGCGTGCCGTCGGGCGCCATCCGCACCGTCGGCGAGGTGTGCGACAGCGAGTTGCTGAAGGCGCGCGGCATGATCGCCCGCATGGAGCACGCCAGCGCGGGCGTCGTGAAGGCCGTGAAGAACGCGGTGCGTCTGAGCGGGACGCCCCTCGATGCCTACACCGCGCCACCACAGCTCGGGGAGCATACGCGCGAGGTGTTGACGGGGCTGCTCGGCTACAGCGCGGCGGAGATGGAGAAGCTGGCGGGCGAGGGCGTGGTGTAGGGTGCAATAGGGCGTCAGCCCGTATTGCACCGTTCTCTGGGTGTCCCGGTGCAATGCGCTCCGCTTATTGCACCCTACGGACGAACGCATCCGCTGGAGACCGCCGCGATGTCCCTTGACCTTTATGCCGCCTATCTCGTCGCCTGCTTCGTCATCGTGATCGTGCCAGGGCCGACGGTGACGCTGATCGTGGCCAACAGCCTGCGGCACGGGAGCCGGGCGGGCCTGCTCAACGTGGCCGGCACGCAGCTCGGCCTCGCTGTCGTCATCGCTGTGGTCGGCATCGGGCTGACTTCGGTCATCGAGGCCATGGGGCACTGGTTCGACTGGTTGCGGCTGATTGGGGCGGCCTATCTCATCTGGCTTGGATGGCGCATGCTCCGGGATGAGAAGGGGTCAGACCCCTCGCAGCAGCCGTCGCGGATCTCCTCCAGCGTAGCGCCGAGGGGTCTGACCCCTTCCTTCTTGACCCCTGGCTTCTTCATCCAGGGACTGCTCGTCGCCTTGAGCAACCCGAAGACGCTGCTGTTCTTCGGCGCCTTCTTCCCCCAGTTCATCGACCCGCGCGGCGATCACACCCTGCAGATCGCCATCATGGGCCTGACCGCGCTCGCTTTCGCCGCCGTCAGCGACAGCGCCTACGCCCTCCTCTCGGGCCGCGCCGGCCGTCTCCTCTCCCGCCAGCGCGTCCGCCTGCTCTCCAAGGTGAGCGGCGGATTCCTCATCGGCGGCGGGCTATGGCTGGCGCTGTCGCGGACACGGTAACAGCGCCGCCCGGAGTCCCTCTCCCCGCTTGCGGGGAGAGGGTTAGGGGCAGCCACAGGCGACACCTATCCACGCGGGACCTTCCGAGTCACGCGCCGGCTTGTCTGCTATCGGAGCGCCGCGTTGAGAGGGCGAGCGCGTGGCTGTCCCTCACACCCGCCGTCGGCGCCTACTCCCGCCTCAATTCCTCCACCCACGTCACGAACTCGTCCACCCCGATCCGCTCCGGCGCGAAGCTGTTCACCTTCTCCCCGGGGTCCGGATACCCCAGCGACATCCCGCACACGATCATCTCACCCGCCGGAATCCCGATCCGCTTCTGCAGCACGTCGTGGAAGTTGAGGAACGCCGCCTGCGGGCAGGTCTCCAGGCCGTACGGACGCGCAGCGATCATGATGCTCTGCAGGAACATGCCGTAGTCGAGCCACGAGCCCTGCTCCAGGTCGCGGTCGATGGAGAAGATGAGGCCCACGGGCGCGTCGAAGAACAGGAAGTTGCGCCGGTGCTGCGCGTGCATCCTGTCCTTGTCGGCGCGGCCGATCCCCAGCAGCCCGTAGAGCCCCCAGCCGCAGGCGCGCCGGCGCGCCAGGTACGGCTCGCGCCAGTTCTCGGGGTAGTAGTTGTACTCGCGCGGCCCCGCCTTGCCGGCATCGTAGAGGTCGGCGATCTCGCCGGCGATCTCCTCTTTCACGGCGCCGTCGAGCACCCACACCTTCCACGGCTGGATGTTGGAGCCCGAGGGCGCGCGTCCCGCGATCTCAAGAATGCGCGCGATCAGCTCGCGCGGCACCGGCTTCGGCAGGAACGCGCGGTTGCAGTGCCGGCCGACGATGGCCTCCTCGACGGTCATCATGCGGGGGTTCCCCATTGCTGGCATGGCCTTGAAGTGGGCGCGCGATGGCGAGACTATGGGTCAGGCAAGAGTGCACGACAACGACACATAGCCGAAGTTGGCTCCACCCGACACGGGGTGCGCCAGCGCAGCGGCAAGGGGAGACATCACGCGTGAGCTTCGAGCGCCTGTTCCATCCGCGCGGCATCGCCATCATCGGCGCCTCGGCCGACTTGAGCCGCATCAGCGGCCAGCCGATCAAGGCCCTCAAGGCCGCGGGCTACGCCGGAGGTGTCTTCCCGGTCAATCCGAAGTACCAGGAGCTGCACGGCCTCAGATGCTACCCCGATGCCGCCGCCATCGATGCGCCCTGTGACCTAGCCATCGTCGCCGTGCCAGCCCCGGCCGTCGCGGAGGCGGTGCGCGACTGCGGCAAAGCAGGCATCCCCTTCGCGATCGTGCTGACCGCCGGCTTCCGCGAGACCGGAGCAGAGGGCCGGCAGCTCGAGGCGAACCTGAAGGGCGCCGTCGCCGAGAGCGGCGTGCGTGTGGTTGGCCCCAACTGCCAGGGCGTCCTGTCCCTTGAGGCACGCGTGTGGGCCGCCTTCGGCAGTGTCGTCGACGAGACGGATTTCCGTCCTGGAACGGTGTCGTGCGCGTTCCAGTCGGGCGGCTTCGGCTACGGCATCGTCAACCTCGCCGAGGCGCAAGGCCTGGGCTTCCGCTACTGCGTCTCCTCGGGCAACGAGAGCGACATCGACATGCCCGAACTGCTCTCCGCCTTCCTGGACGACCCCGGCACCTCCATCGCCTTCGCCTACCTGGAAGGCACGCCTGACGCCCGGCGACTGCTGGATGTGGGCCGCAAGTCGCTGGAAACGGGCAAGCCGGTGATGATCTGGAAGGCCGCCACCACCGACGCCGGCATCAAGGCCGCCGCCTCGCACACGGCCAACATGACGGGGAGCGCCGACCTCTACCGCGCCGCGCTGCGTCAGGCGGGCTTGATCGAGGTGGACGACGTGGAGCCCATCGTCGACATCGCCAAGGTCTTCGCCCAGGGGCGGCTGCCCCAGGGCAACCGCGTGGGCGTCTTGTCCATCTCGGGCGGCTCCAGCGTTGTCTATGCCGACGCGGCGCTGAAGGGCGGCCTCACGCTGCCGCCGTTCGCCGACGCGACGCTGGCCGCCCTGCGCAAGGTGGTGCCGGCGTTCGGCTCGGCGCAGAACCCTGCGGACGTGACCGCGGCCTTTTTCAACGACATGCGCGTCCTCACCTCGGCGCTGGAGGTGGTGCTCGCCGATCCCAACATCGACCAGCTCTCGATCCTGCTCGCGTCAGTCTCCGGCCCCGCAGCGGCGCGCGCCTGCGAGGCCATCGCCGCCGCGGCGGCCGTCTCAAACAAGCCGGTGCATGTGGCCTGGTCGGGCCGGCACGCGAAGTCGGCCGCGGCGGTGAAGGCGCTCACCGAGGCCGGCGTGCCGTTCCTCACCACGCCGGTGCGCCTCGCCCGCGCCGCTGCCGCGCTGGCCCGTTTCGCCGCCGACCAGCGCCGCCTGCTGCCGCGCCGGCCGCCCGAGGCGCGCGTCCCGCCGGGGCTGGACCTGCCGGCCGGTGCCGTGACGCTCAACGAGGCGGAGGGCAAGGCGGTGCTGCGCGCATTCTGCATCGCCACGCCCAGGGAGGTGCTGGTGCCTGCCGGCGCCGACGCGGAGGCGGCCACGCGCGAGCTGAACGCGCCGTTCGCCGTAAAGATCGTGTCGCGCGACATCGCCCACAAGACGGAAGCCGGCGGCGTGCGCCTCGCGGTGACACGCGACGGCCTCGCCGAAGCGGTGCGCACCGTCGCGGCCAGCGCCGCCAAGGCGGTGCCCGACGCCAAAATTGACGGCGTGCTGGTATCCGAGATGGCCAGGGGCATCGAGGCGCTGATCGGCATCGTCAACGACGCAAGCTTCGGCCCGGTGGTGGCGCTGGGGCTCGGCGGCGTCCTCACCGAGGTGCTGAAGGACGTGACGTACCGCATCGCCCCCTTCGACCTCGATACCGCCCGCGAGATGATCGCCGGGCTGCGCGGCGCCAAGCTGTTCGACGGCTACCGCGGCCAGCCCCCCGCCGACAAGGAGGCCCTCGCCCGCGCCCTCGTCTCCGCTTCGCAGATGGCGGCCGCGTTGGCGCCGCGCCTCAAGGAGGCCGATATCAACCCCCTGTTCGTCGGGCCCGATGGCGTCGTGGCCGCAGATGCGCTGGTGGTGCTGGCGTAGGTTGGGTCGAGCGGCAGCGAGACCCAACACAAGCGCGCACGCAACAGTGTTGGGTCTGCGCTTCGCTTGACCCAACCTACGCCAGCACGTTGATCGGCTTGCCGGCCAGCCACGCCTCGATCGCCTGCACCATGCCGCCGAAGAAGTCGCGGTAGGTCTCCTCCGTCACGTAGCCCAGATGCGGCGTGAGCAGCGCCCGCGGCTCGGCGCGCAGCGGATGGTCCGAGGGCAGCGGCTCCAGGTCGTACGTATCACCGCCGAAGCCGGCGATGCGCTTCTCCTTCAGCGCCGCCAGCAGCGCCGCCTCGTCGATGATGGGGCCGCGGGAGGTGTTGATGATAAGCGCCGTCGGCTTCATCAGGCCGAGTTCGCGCGCGCCCACCAGCCCGCGCGAGCGCGGCGACAGCACGAGGTGGATGGAGATCACATCCGAGCGGCGGAACAGCTCGTCCTTCTCCACCCGCTCGGCGCCGCGCTCCTTGGCCTGCTCGGCCGTGAGGTTCTGGCTCCAGGCGATAACCTTCATGCCCATGGCGGCACCGATCCGGCCCACCTTGGCGCCCAGGTTGCCGAGCCCCAGGATGCCGAGCGTGCGGCCCTCCAGGTCGATGCCGAGCGTGGTCTGCCAGCCGCCGCCCGGCCGCATGGCGTGGAACTCCTCGCGGAGGTGCCGGGCGAGCGCGATCATGAGGCCGATGGCCAGCTCGGCCGTAGCCCGGCCCGCGCCGCCCGTATTGCACACCGTAACGCCATGTGCCTTGGCGGCTTCCAGGTCGATCGAGGCGTTGCGCTTGCCGGTCGTGACCAGCAGCCGAAGCTTGGGCAGCTTCTCGAACAGCGCCCGCTGGAACGGCGTGCGCTCGCGCATGATGCCGATCACGTCAAACTCGGCGAGCGCCCGCGCCGCCGCCTCCACATCCGGCAGGCGCTCGTTGAAGACCACAATTCTGTGGTCCTTCTGCAGGCCGGACCAGTCGGCCATGCCGAGCGCCACGTTCTGGTAGTCGTCGAGGATGGCGATGGCGGCCATGGGTGAGCCTCCCGTTCTTTGCTTCGCCGCGATTCAGTTTGAGTTGCCAGGCCCTGGCAAGCTGAAAGTCTCCAGATCGGAGACCGATGCCGGAAACGTCCCGCCGCCCGGTTTCGTCAGCCGACGACGCCGATTCCCTTGGCCATCAAGGCGGCCATCAGCAGGATCACCACCACCGCCGTCATCTCGATGTGGAGGATGGTGCCGATCGACTTGAGCTTCCCGGGCGGCACGGTGGGCACCTGCCCAGCCTTCAGCGAACCGCGCCAGCGCAGGAACTCGCGCGTGGGGATGATGGAGAGCAGGCCGATGATGATGAACAGCGTCAGCTTGGTGTGGAACGTCCAGGTGTGGAAATAGTAGTAGGCGCCCTTCTCGAGGTGGAACACGCGCACCAGTCCCACCAGCAGCAGCACGCCCGCCGCGATGCCGAGAATCATGTCGGCCCGCAGGATCTTGCGGGCGCTCTCGACCGTCAGGGTGCTCCGCAACAGAATGAACTCCACCACCAGAGCCGCGAACAGCGTGAACGCCGCGACGTGATGCAGAAACGCGAAGAATGACGCCATGACTCTGTCGCTCCCCTCGGGCCAAGCACAAGGTCCGCTTCTTAGCAGACGTATTCCCACGAGCGCCAGACCGCAGGCGCGGTTGTGGCGGCAGGCGTGCAAAGGCGTTACATTGAAATAGGAGCAGGACTCGTGTTCCTTCCTGCAGTTCTCGCAGCCGTGGAGCGGCCGTGCATCCCAAGCCTGAGGACTACGAGTACGAGCTGGACGAGGTGCTGGGCGCCATGGTGGGCGTCCGGGCGCTGGTGCCGCCTGACGCCTTCACGGCCGATATCCTCGGTACCGAGCGTGTCGGCCATGGCGCGCTCATCCGCAAGGACGGGCTGGTGCTCACCATCGGCTATCTGATCACCGAGGCGGAGACCATCTGGCTGAGCCTGAGCGGCGGGCGAACGGTACCCGGCCACGTGCTGGGCTACGACCAGGAGTCGGGCTTCGGCCTGGTGCAGGCGCTGGCACACCTGGACGAGCCGACGCTCCCGCTTGGCGAGTCGAGCGAGGTGGAGGTTGGGATGCCGGTGGTGGTGGCCGGCTCCGGTGGCCGCAGCCGCTCGGTGGCGGCGCAGGTCATCGCCAAACAGGAGTACGCCGGCTACTGGGAGTACCTGCTGGAGGAGGCGATCTATACGGCACCGGCGCACCCGTTCTGGGGTGGCACTGCTCTGATCGGCCCGGGCGGTGAGCTCTTGGGCATCGGCTCCCTGCAGATCCAGGCGGTGAGCACGGACCCGGCACGGCCGTTGCCGCACCGCTCGCGCCAGAGCGACGACGCCAACATGATCGTGCCCATCGACCTGCTGAAGCCGATCCTCGACGACCTCGCCACCATCGGCCGGCCCAACCGCCCGGCGCGGCCCTGGCTCGGCCTCTACGCCACCGAGATCGGCAGCAGCGTCGCCCTGCTGGGCGCGGCCGACCGCGGGCCCGCGGAGCAGGCCGGCTTGCGCGAGGGCGACATCGTGCTGGCCGTGGCCGGCGGCGCGGTGTCGAGCTTGGCCGAGCTGTTCCGCCGCGTGTGGGCGCTGGGCGAGGCCGGCGTGCCGGTGCCGCTGACCGTCAACCGGGAGGGCCGCACCTTCGAGGTGACGGTGCATTCCGCGGACCGCCGCAGGCTGCTCAAGGGCCCGGTGCTGCACTGAGGCTGCCGCGCGGATCCCCTCTCCCCGCTTGCGGGGAGAGGGTTAGGGTGAGGGGCAGCCACAAGGGAAACCTCTCCACGAGGGGCCTTCGAGCTCAGATTCCAAGCGCTGTGCAGACCAATCGGTGGGTTACGGCTATCGCCTAACCCACTACCATTCACGGCCACTTCACCACGGGCGGCATGGAGGAGAGGATGGACTCCACGTTGCCCCCCGTCTTCAGGCCGAACACGGTGCCGCGGTCGTAGAGCAGGTTGAACTCCACGTAGCGGCCGCGGCGCACCAGCTGCTCCTCCCGCTCCGCCTCGCTCCAGGGCGTGGCGAAATTGCGCTGCACGAGCTCGGGATAAACCTTGAGGAAGGCCCGGCCCACGTCCTGGGTGAAGGCGAAGGCGGCGTCCCAGCCTCCATCCGCCTCAGTGGGCGCCAGGTAGTCGTAGAAGATGCCGCCGACGCCGCGCGTCTCCTTGCGATGGGGCAGATAGAAGTACTCCTCGCACCACTTCTTGAGTCGCGCGTAGTCGGCCACCTTGTGCGGGGTGCAGGCCTTCTCCATGGCGGCGTGGAAGCTTGCCGTATCGGGGTCCTCCTGGGTGCGGCGTATCGCGAGCACGGGGGTGAGATCGCCGCCGCCGCCGAACCACCACTTGCTGGTGACGACAAAGCGCGTGTTCATGTGGGCCGCGGGCACGTGCGGACTCTGGGGATGCGCGATCAGCGATACGCCCGAGGCCCAGAAGCGCGGGTCCTCCTCGGCGCCGGGGATCTGCTTGCGGAACTCCGGTGCGAACTCGCCGTAGACGGTGGAGGTGTGGATGCCGGCCTTCTCGAACACCCGGCCGCCTCGCATCAGGCTCGCCACGCCGCCTCCCCCATCCGCATCGCCGCCATCGGCCTGCCCGGGCCGGCTCCACGGCGTGCGCTCGAACCGGCCCGGCGCCATCGCGCCCAGCTGCGTGTTCGCCGGCAGCGCCGTCTCGAGCGCCTCGAACGCCGCGCACAGGTCGTCGCGCAGCGATTCGAACCAGCGTCGCGCCCGCGCTTTGTGATCTTCAAGAGAATTTCCTACGGCCATTTCATGTCCTCGGACAAATCGGCGTTATCTCGCTCCGGATCGCAGGTCAGACGCTGGCGCGCCGCAACCTGCCGTGGTATGGCGCGGCGCGCAAACTGAAATGTCCCGCGGGGGTCCCCATGATCGTAATCAACGCCTCCAGAGACCGCTGACGGCGCCCGCGCTTCTCTACGCGCCAGGCCGCAGATCGGTTCTCCGGATCTTATCGGGACCAGCGGCGCGCGCCCTTTCCAGCCTTTCTCCTGCTGTCGCTGCCGGTCCCGTAGAGGGGTCAGACCCCTGGCCTGCACCGTTGCGATTCAACGCTATCGCATGGGCCAGGGGTCTGACCCCGCTCCCCGCTCCGCCGGGCGCCCCAGCATCACCAGTTTTGAAGGATTCCGCCATGTTCCGCTGGTTTGAGAGCCGCATTGCCACCTTCCCGGACGCACCGCCGGTGCGCCCGCCCGACACGCTGCTCGCCTTCTACCTCCACTTCGTGCGGCCGATCTGGCCGGTGTTCGCTTTGCTCCTGGTGGCGGGGCTGCTGGGGTCGCTGATCGAGGTGGCGCTACTCGCCTTTGTCGGCAGCCTGGTCGACATGATGCGGGGCGCTCAGTCGCCGGCGCAGTTCTTCGCCGACCACAGCACCATCCTCATGGTGATGGCGTTCATCGCCCTCATCGCGCGGCCCGCCGTCTCCACCGCGCACGAGCTGATCAAGAACCAGATCATCGCCGCGCCGGTCTCCACCCGCATCCGCTGGCTCACGCACCGCTACGTGTTGCGCC
>Ga0209382_10002234_pt1 | contig 28641 bp, 26 predicted proteins | sample SoiMetdeltSBSDD5_FD_187599 | JGI IMG/M metagenome (GOLD analysis project Ga0209382, IMG submission 187599) | Bulk soil microbial communities from a Populus tree surrounding site in Tennessee, USA - Soil MetaG P. deltoides SBSDD5 (SPAdes) (version 2) | ecosystem: Environmental > Terrestrial >...
AACGGCTCCCACAGGCTCGTCCGTGCGCCCGTCTCCATGGCCACCTCGCCGTGGCCCCAACCGAGCCACACGGCCGCAGTATCCCGTCCGGTGGTCCCACTTGACAAAAGGTTATGCGATACCCCTGCAGACCGGCTGAAGTTACTTGACGGCGCGCTGCTCCCGAGGCAGCCAGGCGTCCAGGCCGGCCTGCGTATCGCCGGACGGCACGTACTCCAGCGCGACGTACCCCTTGTACCCACTCTCGTCGATCGCCTTCAGGACGTTCGGGTAGTTGATCTCGCCGGTGCCGGGCTCGTGGCGGCCAGGGACGTCGGCGATCTGGATGTGGGCGATCTTCTCGACGTTCGCCTTGATCGTGTCGATCAGGTTCCCCTCCATGATCTGCATGTGGTAGACGTCGTACTGGAACTTGACGGACGGACTGCCGACCTCGTCCACGATCCCAAATCCGAGCGTTGAGTTGTCGAGGAAGTAGCCCGGCGTCTGTACCGAGTTGAGCCCCTCGGACATCAGCGTGATGCCGGCGTCCTCGCAGAGCGGCGCCGCCCGCTTCAAGTTCTCGACGCAGGTGGCGCGCGCCTCCTCCAGGCTGACCCCAGCCGGCACTTTCCCGGCCAGCGCATTCAACAGCGTGGTGCCGAGGCGCGGCGCGATGGCGACCGCGTCCTTGACACTCTGATAGAACCGCTCCTTCTGTGAAGGGTCACACAGGTAGCCACGGTCGCCGCCGGCGAAGTCGCCAGCGTCGGTGTCGAACAAGATCATCGTCAGCCCGTTCGCCTTCAGCTCCTTCTCGATCTGGTCGAGGTCGTAGTGGAACGGGAACAGCATCTCGACGTGGGTGAATCCAGCCTCGGCCGCCTTCTTGAAACGGTCCATCACGTCGACTTCGGTGTACAGCATGGTCAGGTTCGCCGCGAGCTTCATCATCGTCCTCCGAGAGGATGATGCTGGCGAAGCCGGGCAGCCAGCGTCAAGGAAAGACCCCTCCCCCTACCCCCTCCCCTCGCAGGGGAGGGGGTAGGGGGAGGGGTTCATCGAGATCGACTCAGGACGCCAGACGCGGCCCGGCGCTCCGCCGGCGGCCGAAGATCAACTCGCTCACGAGGCGCCCGGCGATCACGTGGAAGCCGCCCAGGAAGAAGGCGATCAGCACCGGCACGTAGAGCGCCGTGTTGTAGCCCAGATGGAGGTACACCACCGGCACCCAGTAGCCGAAGATGCCCGGCGTGCCGTTCACGCCCGTCTGGAAGTACTGCCACATCTTGACCACGTGCTCGACGGTGTGAAAGCCCTGGAAGAAGAACGACACGCTCAGCAGCGTCATCACCTTGCCGGCGTTCCGGGGGATGATCGAGCGGTCGCGGCGGCAGCCCGTGTAGACGCCGGCCAGCAGCGCCAGGAACGCCAGGTTGTAGATCATGTGGACCGGCTCGATGTCGAAGGCACTACCGAGCATCCCGGCGCCCTTCCCGATCCCGAGGACCGTCCGCTGGAACACCTGGACGATGTGCTCGATCTCGTGGAAGCCCTGCAACACCACCATTTCGAGGAAGAGCAGGACCACCGCGTCACGGGACAGTCGCGCCAGGCCGGTCGCGCCCCACAGCGACGAGCCGACGGCACCCGTTGCCGCGACCGATCGGCTCCAGACCCGCGAGACGCCGCTCGCCGCCGCACGGGCGAGCGCCGGCCGGAAGATCGCCAGCGCCGTCAGCGCGACGATCGTGAGCATCAGCCCGGCTTTCGTGCCGCCGCCCTCGCCGAACCGCTGGAGGTAGCGCCCACCGGCCATCATCCACGGCGGCGGGCCGCTGCCTGCCACCGGCTTGAACGTGTTCATGTCGTCCGAGCAGCTCCACGGCGCCGGACGGTTCGAGAGATCGTGGACGTTCGAGACGTTGGCGAGCCCCGGCACGATGTCAAATGACGGGTCTGCCGTCATTTCGTTCGGCGAGATCCGGGTGTAGTGGCGCGTCAGATACGGGTACTGCTGGAACAGGAGCTGCACGGCCGGGTCGCTCGGCGGCCGGATGGCGCTGGTCGGCTGGGCTAGCTCGGTCACGAACGCGCGGCCGCCTGCCTGGTCAACGGCCTGCACGACGACTTGCCGGTAGTCGTTGCCGCCGAACGGGCTGAACTTCACCTCAGAGTCCGCGATCGTGATCGGGACGTAGTTGAGCGTCTGGGTCTGGTCCTTGGCGAAGATGTAGACGATCACCGGCATGTCCGGCGTGGCGGCCACGGCGGTCAGGCGTAGGGGAATCGTCGGATAACTCGCCTCATACGTCAGCTTGACCGGCACGATGTCGCTGGCGTTCGCGTCCTGCTTCAGCCGCATCGCCAGGAAGACGAGCCCCTCATCAGTGTAGACCTTGATGAGCGGCTTCATCTCGTCGGTGATGTGGTAGCCATTCTCGCGGAGCCACTTGACCATGTCCTCAGGATCGGGCGAGGTCACGACGTGGTAGCCGAACGGGCCGACTTCGCCACTCGCCAACACGGTCGTCGAGCTCTCGGCGGCCCGCGCGGCGGGCATCGCCATCGACGGGACCGGCATCCGCTGCCTCAGGCAGTCCGGCGGGCGCGGCCCGATGTAGACCGGCTGGGTCAGCCGGTCGAGGTCGCGGAACATCGCCATCTCGGCCGTGTCGACCTTCGGCACGTTCGGCATCGGCAGGACCCAGGCGAAATCCTCGGCCTTCCCAACGTAGTTGATCTGGACGTAGGTCGTAACCGTTCCCGCGTCCATCGTGAAGACGATCCGCTCGGCAGCCTGGTCCACCGGGACCGGCCCGCAGAAAAAGCCGCCGCAGGCTGCGACGGACCCCGACGAGACGACGAAGACGAGAAGCAGCGCGGCGAGCGGCGCGACGAGCCAGCGGACCTTCACGGCGGACCTCCACGAGAGAACGCTCGCAGCGGAGCGGCGGGTCGAGATGCTCACTTGGACGCCAGAACGGCGCGTTCGGTTCCCATCGGCCGCCGACTCGTCCGATTCAGCTCCAGAGCGACTCAGAATACCTGTGCCTGGAAGTGTAACCGGGCTGAGCGCCACAGAACGTGCCCTCGGGCACACCGGGCCACCGGCGGCCAACGTGCTCGCGCTCGCCCAGGCCGCCACCCATCGCGGTCGCCCGACGACCCCATACGTCCCCGCCCCGGGAGTCGCGTAGCGACGGCACAATGGTAGACGTGGCCTTCAGTCCACGGCCCCGGTTGACGCCCCTTGCCCCACGGCCCCGGTTGACGCCTTTCACCTCACGGCCCAGGTGACACGCACTTGCCCCGGTGCCCTGGTCACCACACGGACGCCGGGTCCGGCAGCACGCCGTCCCAGACCCGCAGGTTGCGGAAGTGGGCCCGGAATGGCAGCCTGTCGATCCGCATCGCGACCAGGCTGATGTTGCCGGAGCCCCAACGACCGTCAATGCCGCCGATCGCCTTCTCGCCGTTCACCCAGCCCTCCAGGTAGTCGCCGCTCGCCAGGAACAGGAAGGTGTTCCACTCCCCGGGGGGCCGAACGGGCGTGAACCCGTCGTGCTGGTGGTCGGCCACGATCTCCATCTCGTTCCAGATGCCGTCCGTCTGGATGTGAATGTGGCCGTCGTGCGGATCGAGGCAGAGCCAGTTCGAGCGGATGTATCGACGATCTTTGTACGCCTGATGGCGCATCTCGATGGCGAAGCACCCGGTCGGGCTCAGCTCGCCGCGCGCATCGACCATGACCGCGCCGTCGCGGAACGAGAACCGGCCGATCCGGCGGCTGATCCACTCCTGCCGGCCCAGCTCCTTGTCGCCGGGATGGAGGTTCAGGATGTAGCTGTCGCCCTCGTAGCGCGCGTAGCCGACCTCGTGCTTGTACTTGTTCCGCGTGACGCCCTCGCCGAGCGGCCCGCCTGACCCGGCGGCCAGACTGAAGACGTGCGCTCCAGAAGCCGAAGGTGTTCCACCAGCCACAGGACCGGCATCGGGAACGTCCTCGTCTTCCTGCGCGGACGCGCTGCCCACAAGGCCGCCGAGCGTTGCTGGGACGACAATGGCGGTAGCCAGTGCGGTACTGAGAAACGTTCGTCTGGTCAGTGCAGGCACGCCAAGGCCGGGGCGACGTGACGACAGGTCGGCAGGAGCGCAGCGCTCGGGAGCCATGGCAACCTCGCCAGCGGCGCAGCCAGGCATCGCCTCGCCACACCATGCTTCTTAGGCTTCTCAGAATCCACGCAGCCGCGAGGCCAGCAGGATACCAGGGCGGCGTCGCGAATTTCGAGCAATAGCTCCACGAGGCGGGCTGGCGCGTTAGCTGACCTTGCAGCGCAGCACGCAGGTCATCGCCCGCGATCGAAGCTGCGAGATGCTGAACGGCTTGGGCAGATAGTCCGTGGCACCGGCGTCAAAGGCAGCGCTCGCAAGCCCTGGCTCGGTACTGCCTGTCACCATGATGATCGGCAGGTCGGCGGTGCGCGGATCGTGGCGAAGCGCCCGACACGCATCCAGTCCGTTCATCCTCGGCATCTGGGCGTCCATTACGACGACGTCTGGGCGCTCATCCCGGGCGCGGGCGACGGCATCGGTGCCGTTCACGGCGACGTCGACGGCGAAGTCCTCTTCCAGCACCTCGCGCATCGTCTGGGCGAGATCTCGATCGTCTTCCGCGATGAGAAGTCTCGGTCGTGATACCAGGGGAGGTGGCATTCGGGACCAACCGTCCTCTCTTCCGCTCTCGGAACAAACCTTCCGTTGCTCCAGAGAACGCACGCGGCGTGCCACGGTTCCCAAAATGATCTACAGAACGACTTCCTGTCCCTCTGCTGCCGCGAAGACTTCCAGCGATGCGCCCGCTTCGGCCACCCTCGCGCGGCAGTACTCCACGATCTGATCTATCGTGTCGTCGTCGTGGAGCGGGTCGTGGTGGTAGAGCGCCAGCCGCTTGACACCGGCCATGATCGCCACGTCCGTCACGTAGTCGGCGCTGCCGTGGCCCCAGCCGATCTTTTTCGGGTACTCGTCAGGTGTGTACTGCGTGTCCTGGATCACCAGGTCGGCGCCGCGCACCCACTCGATCAGCCGCCGGTCCCCGACGTGGACGACGCCATCCCGCAGGCCCCGCCCGATCCGCTCGGCCGGCGGATCGGCTCCGAACAACGCCAGGCCGTACGGCTCGTGATCGCTGACGTAGGCGACGCTCTTACCCTCGGACTCGATGCGGTACCCCATGCAGATCGAGGTGTGGTTCAGGTAGTGGGTGGTGATCCGGGCGGAGCCGATCGTGAACGTCTCTTCGAGCAGCTCGCGGTAGTTCAGCTCGGCCGGCAGGTCGCCGAGCGTGACTGGAAAGTAGGTGTACTCCATCTGCCCGGCCATCACGTCTTCGAGGCGCTTGTCGATGTTGCGCGCGGCGTAGATGGTCAACGTGTTGCTGGGCACGAACGCCGGCGGGAAGAACGGGAAGCCGGAAATGTGATCCCAGTGGGTGTGGCTCAACATGATGTGCGCGACGACGGGCTGCTCACCCATCAACGCGAGGCCAAGCTCGCGGATGCCGGTCCCGGCGTCGATGATGAAGAGCTCACCGGGACCGGTACGCACCTCGACGCAGGAGCAGTTGCCGCCGTATCGGACCGTCCTGGGCCCCGGCGACGGGATCGAGCCCCGAGTGCCCCAGAACCGGATCTTCATGAGCCCCTCCACGAGCGCGTCGCCCGGCTGCCGACGCATCCTCCTGTATAAGGCTTAGGCGGCACGGTGTCAAAACCCTCGCAGCGGTTTCGTAGCCACGTTATCGATTCAGCGCCGCAACCCGGTCTCGACTGGAGCTCCTGGCGTGACGTGCGCATGGTCAACGGTGCCGATCCGCGGCGAGCGCCGACAGGACGATCGGCAGCTCCGCCGGAAGATCTGAAGCGACGAGCGAGCGCACGCCAAGCTTTTCGACCAGCCGCCGGGCCGCCAGCGCGTGCACGACGACGCACTGCCGGGCCGCGTTTCGCGGACTCACGCCCTGGGCAATCAGGCCCGCGCAGAGGCCGGCCAGCACGTCGCCAGTCCCGGCGGTCGCCAGGGCCGGGTTGGCGCGCGGATAGACCCAGGCCCGTCCCCCTGACTCGGCCACTGCCGTGAACGGCCCCTTCAGCACGATGACCTGCCGCCAGCGCGCGGCTGCGCGGCGGGCCGTGTCCCACGACGCCTCCCCCTCGATCTCGCCGAGGTCGGGATCCGATGCCAGCAGGCGCGCCATCTCGCCGGCGTGTGGCGTGAGCACGTTACCAGGTCCGATTCGGTCCCACCAGCCCGGCCAGCCGGCCAGCAAGCTCAGCGCATCGGCGTCGATGACGGCCGGGACTGACTGTTGCTGGCTCCCTTTGGCGGTAAGGAGCCGACGGACGAATCGATCGGTCGATTCGGCGCGGTCGATGCCCGGCCCGAGCAGGAGCACCGCCTGCTCCGGCAGGATCTCCGCAACGCGGTCGGCCGTCTCCTCCGGTCGGTCGTCCAGACCGGCCAGCGTCAACGGATAGGTTGCCTCCGGCAAACGTGTCGCCAGCACCCGCTTCACCGCTTCTGTCGACACCACCCCCACGAGTCCGGCGCCCGCCCGCGCAGCGGCCTCAGAGCCGAGGCAGGCCGCCCCGACGAATCGGTCTGATCCGGCCACCACCAGCACTCGGCCCAGCCGGTACTTGTGAGCGTCGAGCGGGCGCGGCGGCACAAGCGGCGCGACCAGCGCCTCGTTCAGGACGTGAACCGGGTAGCGGCCGGCGGATCTCGCCGGTAACCCGATGGACTTCATGACGAGCCGCCCGACGTAGCTGGCGGCCGGGAAGCGCAGCAGGCCGGACTTCACCGCCCCGAACGTCACGGTGACGTCCGCCCGGACCACGAGCCCGGGCGTCGACCCGTCGTTCGATCCAATTCCGCTCGGCACGTCCACGGCGACGACGAGCGGCCCGCCGGGGGCCTCGCACACGGTGTTGACCGTCCGCGCGACCTCGGCGTACTCCGGCCGCAGCGGGCCGTGGCTGGCGACGCCGAGCAACCCGTCGACGACGACGTCACACCCTCGAACCGCGTGTGAGAGCGCGTCGAGCCGGTCCTCTCCTGAGAATCGCTCGATCGGCACCCCTTCGGCCGCGAGGTCGCGCAGCTCGGCATCCGTCAGCGCGTGTCGCGTTCCGAGCCAGAGCCAGACGCTGCATCCCCGCGCCGCGAGCCGTCGCCCGGCCACCACGGCGTCTCGGCCGTTGTTGCCGGACCCCACGAGTACCAGCACCCTCGGCGCCTGGGAGCGTGACCATCGCCCCCCTGGGACCGCCGCGATCCTCGCGGCACCCGGGTGCCGCGAGGATCGCGGCGGTCCCGAGAACGGCGCTTCCAGGCCGAGCTCTTCCTCGATCGCGTCCGCAACGGCCAGGCCGGCTCGCTCCTGGAGGACGCGCTCGGGCGTACCATCCGCAATGGCGGCAGCCTCCAGCGCCCGCATCTCCTCGACCGAGACGACGGCGAACGGCTCGGGCACGCGAACCTCCCGGCTCAGTCTGGACAGGCTACACCGACGACGCCGACAAATCTGTCATCTAGAGCACATCGGACGACCAGCGCCAACATGGGCCAGAGATACCACCTTTCATGACCAGGCGACGGAGGCTCAGGGCCGCGTCAGCACGATCTCGTACGTGGCGAGCTCGGACGTGACCGGGCTGTTCGGGTTCACGTTGCCATGCGCACGCTGAAAGGCGTCGCCTTCGCGCCAGGCCTCAAATGCCCCCTTGTCGTCCCAACGAGTGACGACGAGGTACTCGCCGCCCTCCTCAGCGCGCAGCAAGTCGAACGAGACGAAGCCGGCCACGCCGGCCATGCCGCCAGCGTTGCTCTTGAACCGCTCCTCGAGGTGGCTGCCGTACTCGGCCGGCATCTTCAGGCGGTTGATCGCGACGAACATCGGTTGGACTCCTTCGGATTCTGGCGAGGACGCCGACGTCGATCGGAGACGCCGTCATCGTGAATTGTCGAGCATCGGCAGCGGCACGAACGTGTGCCCACGCGTCCGGCCGCCCGCCGACCGGCTTCGAGCGGCCTGCGCCGTCTTCTTCAGAACGCGGAGCCGGCCCTGAAGCCCCTGGAGCAGGCTCCGTCGATCGGCAGCCGGTTTCCGGCGATCTGCGCGCGTCACCTCGATGGCCCGGCGCAAGACCCGTTCGGCCTGATCGTACGCGCCCTGCCGTTCGTAGACGCTGACCAGCCTGCTGTACGGCCAGTCGCCCGGGAACCCCTCGGCGACGTTCTGTTCGTACAGCGCAATCGCCTGATCGGTCTGGCCGGCCGCTTCGAGCTCCATGCCGTCGAGGTTACGACGTGTCTGCGCTTCGAGCAGGAGCCGCTCCGCATCGTCGAGCGGTTCGACCTGTTGGCGCCGGGCAGATGACATCGTCGATCACCGGGTCAATCGAAGAGTACGCAGCCGAACGTCACCGACCCCGCCCCACCCTGATCGATCCACTGATCGTAGTGGAGGACCGATCCGCTGCTCCCCTCGACGAGGCGCAGAAGCGCGTACATCGGGGCCAGGCCGCAGATCCGACGCGGTCCGCCGACGGCCATGCTTTCGCCGGACATGCCCGGACCGGCTGGCTCCTGCACGACCTGGCGGTAGAACCCGTCGGCGTCCCCGGCCGCGGCGAGCTCCAACATCGCAAGGTCGCCGGCCCGGACGTGCTCGGCGAAACGGCCGTCGACGGGCACCGGATCGCCGAACTGCGGCCCGACGTGCGCAAAATCCGCCCCCGCGACGTAGCAAACGCGGCGGCCGTCCTCAGCGACGGCCGCCGCGAGCGCCTGGATGAACTGCTCCGTCGCCGGATCGTCCCTGGGAGTGTCGCCGTCGCCGACCGACCCGGGCGGCACGCAGAGGATCGAGACGACGCTGGCCGGGCCGTCCTCTCCACTATGCCCGAGGTGACGCAGGTAGACGGCCTGGAACTCCAGGGCGTGCTCCCGGCGGTGGCTCAGCTCGTCCTCGAAGATGTCGAACGGCGCCCGGCGCTGGAGCTGCTCCAGAAACTCCGGATCTCCCGTAACCGGCCCGAACGGCGTATCGTACGCAAGCGTGGTCGCCGCGAACGGACGGCGCATCGGCAGATGGCAGGTCCCCAGGAGGACGTACAGGTCAGCGGGCACGGACTCGGCGAGGGCACGGTACCCCCAGGCGTACGAGTGCCGGCCACGGTGCAGGTCGATGTGCGGCGCGATCAGCGCCCGGCGACTCGGATGCGTCACAGGGCCAGGTGGACAGCCGGGCCCTCCCGGCAAGGTGTAGCTGGCATCGAGAAACGCGCGCAGGGCTGCCGGCTCGCCCGGGTACGCACCGCCTGCGTGGACGGCCGGCCGCGTCGCCGATCGCCGGAACGCTTCGGCAATCCGGCGCTGTCGCTCGCGGAAACGGGCGCTCTCGAGCAAGTTCGCACGATCGAGCTGTTCGACGAACGCTTCCAGATCGGACCGACGGAGCGCCGACCCTGACCGCAGCGCGAACGCCGCACGCACGCCAGATGCGGTCCTCGAACCGTCGAGCAGGCTCGCCAGAAACAGGCCCGCCCGCGTCATCACCACCTGTCCGGCCGTCGGATCCTGGCGGTCGAACAGGCAGATCAGATCCTCGCCATGCTCGGCGCCGACAGCCGCGACGTCCACGCCGGCCCGCAGCCGAGGCAACGGCACCGCGTCCGCGCTCCCGCTGCCGGTCGCCAGCAGCGATTCGTTCAAGCTCACCGATCGACGACCGCGTGCATGCCCGCACTCCCATCACCGGATGCTCGCCGGTGCGGGTCGAGCCGCGCGGGCGCACTCCGTTCGGACGCCGAACGCCGTGCGCGCCGGCCCTGTCTAATGCTGATATCCTCGCCTGCTCCGTGTCAAACAGGCGGCAGGTACCTGTTGCGCAGATCTCAGCCGTCGGGTACCATCCCTGCATTCTTGTGGAGGCAGTCGCCGGGAGACGAGATAACGGAACACGCAACTGCATAGTGAGCGCCTGGCCCGGCAACTGCCGGGTGACGAGGTGGGGGTCTATCGAAAGATTCGGCGGATGGCCCCCCGGCCGACACGGTCGTAACGAACGGAGCAAACCAGGGCGGTGACGCCCTGACAATGGCCGTTCGAGGTGTGGCGAGAGTCTTGAGTCTCTCGTCAGTTGCATCATGCTGCGTATGCGTGCGCCCTGCGCCCGTCCGCGCATGCCGTTGTCACATTGCCCGCGGCACCCTCCACCCTGGAGGCTGGTGCCTATGTGCGGCATCTTTGGCTACGTTGGCGCTCGGACCGATGCGCCACAACTCGTCCTGCACGGCCTGAAGCAGCTCGAGTACCGGGGGTATGACTCCTGGGGCATCGCCGTTCCCCATAACGGCGTCATCACGGTCGAGAAGCGGACCGGCAAGATCGGGCAGGCTGAGACGTCGCTGCCGGCCAGCACTGTCGGCCTGGGGCACACCCGCTGGGCGACCCACGGCGGCGTCACCGACGAGAACGCCCATCCGCACCTGGACTGCACCGGCCGGCTGGCGATCATCCACAACGGTATCGTCCAGAACCACCGCGACCTGCGTCGCGAGCTCCGGGATCGCGGCCACGCCTTCGGCTCCGAAACCGACACCGAGGTGGTGGCCCACCTGCTGGAGGAGGAACTCGGCCGCCGCGGCGACGGGCCCGAGCCCCTGGTCCAGGCGTTGATGGCGACGTTCCGCCGGCTGGAGGGTCTGAACGCGATCGCCGCGCTCGACGTCAGGAGCGGCTGCCTGGCGGCTGCCAAGAGCGGTTCGCCGATGACGCTCGGCTGGGCCAGCGACGGGATGCTGCTGGCGTCCGACTACGCCGCGCTGCTGGAGCATACCCGGCGGATGACGTTCCTGGACGAGAGCCAGGCCGCCCTCCTGACGCCGGACGGTATCGCCGTCTTCGACGTCACGACCGGCGAGCGGATCACTCCGACCATCTCCGAGGTCGAATGGTCCGCCGAGCAGGCCGAGCTGCACGGCTTCCCGGATTTCATGAGCAAGGAGATCCACGAGCAGCCGCACGTCCTGCGACGGATCGCGCGCGAGCGCCAGCGCGACGCCGCCCGCCTCGCCGACCTGATCCGCGATGCGGCGGAGACCCATCTGGTCGGATGCGGGACGGCCGCCCACGCCGCGATGGCCGGCCAGTACCTGCTGGCGCGCGTGGCAGGGCATCGCTCGTTCTTCGCGAACGGTTCCGAGTTCGGCTACCTCGAAAAGTTCCTCGGGCCGGGCGCCCTCGCCATCGCGCTCTCCCAGAGCGGTGAGACGATCGACGTGATCGACTCGGTGCGGGGGGCAAAGCAGCGCGGCGCCTCGCTGGCCTCGCTGGTGAACGTCGAAGGCTCGACACTCTACCGTCTCTCCGATCACGCCACGCTGCTCGGGGCCGGGCCGGAGCGCTGCGTCCTGGCCACCAAGAGCTTCACCGCGAAGCTGGCCGTGCTGCTGCTCACGGCGTACGCCCTCGACAACCGGATCGACGAGGCGGCCGACCTGCTGGAGCGAGCCGCGACCGAGATCGAGGCGATGCTCGCGGACTGGCGCCGCGATTATGTCCGCCAGATCGCCGAGCGGATCTACCTCCAGGAGCACCTCTACGTGATCGGGCGCGGTCCGAGCTACCCGATGGCGCTGGAAGCAGCCCTCAAAGTGAAAGAGGTCAGCTACGTCCACGCCGAAGGGTTCGCCGGCGGCGAGCTGAAGCACGGCGTGATCGCGCTGATCGAGCCCGGGACGCCGTGCCTGGTCCTCGCGCCGAACGACGACACCCACGACGACATCATGTCCGGGGCGATGGAGGTGCGAGCGCGCGGCGGCACCATCATCGGGATCGGCCCTGACGACGACGAGGCGTTCGACTTTCACATCCCGATCGCCGATCTGGGTGAGGCGAGCGGCATCGTGCAGGCCGTCCCGGCCCAGCTCCTGGGCTACTACCTTGCGCTGCTGCGCGGCCACGATCCGGACAAGCCGCGCAACCTGGCCAAGAGCGTCACCGTCAAGTAGGGCGACCGAACTGATGCCCGCTTGTGCACATAGATAACGGCGACTCGAGCGTTGAACACCGTGGCTCGCCTCCAGACCTCGAGCCACCGACCGTCGCGAAGCTCCGTCCCTGGGACCGCCGCGATCCTCGCGGCACCCGGGTGCGGCCAGGATGGCCTCGCTCCCAGGGATGTCCAGGCAACGCTCTTGAACCATAAACAGGCTGGACTCGTTCGCTCTCGAGGAGGTGCGCATGTGCCGGGTTGCCAGGGTGGCTCGACTTTCCCGATACGCCGTTCTGACGGCCCTGGCGCTCGTACTTGCGGTTGCGCCGATCCCCGTGACCGCGCAGGGCGGAGAGTCGCCCGAGCAGCGCGCGGCGGCGGCGTTCGAGACGGCTCGCACTAACCCGCTGCTGCTGCACGCGTTCCTCCGCGCGATGCCCAAGGGCGGCGATCTTCACAACCATCCGAGCGGCGCTGAGTTCGCGGAGCAGTACATCGCGTACGCGGCTGAGGACGGCCTGTGCGTGCTGCGCGCGACGATGACCCTCGTGCCGCCGCCGTGCGACGCCGCCGCGTCACGGCCTCCGGTTTCCGATGCACTGCTCCAACAGGCGTTCTACGACGAACTGGTCGACGCCTGGTCGATGCGTGACTGGGTGGCGGAGTCCGGCGTGTCAGGCCACGATCAGTTCTTCGGGACGTTCAGCCGCTTCGGGCTCGCGTCCTCCCGCCGCGTCGGCGACGTGATCGCCAACACGATGTCGCGCGCGGCCGGCGAGAACCTGATGTACATGGAGCTGATGTTCGGCGTCGACCAGGGCGCGGCCAGCCAGCTTGGCGGGCAAGTCGGCTGGAACGACGACCTGAGCGTGATGTACGGCCGCTACCAGTCTGAGGGGATGGAAAAGATCGTCGCGGACACTCGTACCTTCCTGGATAGCGTCGACGCACGCGTGCGTGAGCGGCTTGCCTGCGGCTCGCCAAAGCCGGATCCCGGCTGCGGCGTCACCGTGCGCTACCTCCAGACCGGCTCGCGTGTGCTGCCGCCGGAACGGGTCTTCGCGCAGCTCGCGGCCGGCTTCGCGATCGTCAAGGCCGATCCGCGTGTCGTCGGCGTCAACCTGGTCGCTCCCGAGGACGCCTACGTCGCGCGGCGCGACTACCGCCTGCACATGTCGATGCTCGACTTCCTCCACCAGCAGGCGCCAGAGACGCCGGTGGCGCTGCACGCCGGCGAGCTCGCACCGGGACTGGTGCCGCCCGAGGACCTCCGATTCCACATCCGGGACGCCGTGGAGCGCGGCCACGCCCGGCGGATCGGCCACGGCGTGGACCTCTTCTACGAGGACGATCCGTTCGGCCTGCTTGCCGAGATGACCCGTCGCAACGTCATGGTCGAGATTGCGCTGATCAGCAACGATCAGATCCTCGGGGTCAAAGGCGCCCACCATCCGTTCCCGCTCTACCGTCAGTACGGCGTGCCCGTGGCGCTCGCCACGGACGACATGGGGATCTCGCGGGCCACGATGACCTCGCAGTTCCAGCTCGCCGTCGAGACGTACGGCCTGAGCTATCCAGACCTGAAGCAGCTCGTCCGAAACACGCTGGAGTACGCCTTCGTGCCAGGCGAGAGCCTCTGGCGGGACCGCTCGACGTTCACGCCGGCCACGGCCTGCGCCGAGGCCCTGACCTCCCGAGCGGAGCCGTCCGGCGAGTGCAGGCGCTGGCTCGACGGGCAGGAGCGGGCCCGGCTCCAATGGCAGCTCGAGATGAGCTTCAGCGCGTTCGAGGCGAAGTACTGATCCAGCGTCCTTCGAGTCGCGCATCCTGAGCGGGACGGACCTGTGGGGACGGGACCGCCCAGCATGCGAGGGGGGACGCGCGATGCCGGCCAACGAGTATCAGTTTGTCACGCGGTGGCGGCTTCCTGGTACCGTCGAGCAGGTTTCGGACTTGCTCGGCGACACCAAGACCATCGTGCGGATCTGGCCGTCGCTCTACTCGCGCGCAACAGTCGTGGACGAAGGCGGCGAGCACGGCGTCGGCAAAGTGCTGCGGGTCGAGACGCGCGGTCACCTGCCCTACACGCTGCGCTGGTCGTTCCGGATCACCGAGTCGCGCCATCCGTACGGCTACTCGATCGAAGCCTGGGGCGACATGGTCGGCACAGGGGTGTGGACGTTCGAGCCAGACGGCGACGCCACGCGGGTCACGTACGACTGGCGCGTCCGCACCGAGAAACTGCTGCTGAAATGGCTCTCGCCGATCCTGAAGCCGCTGTTCAAGTCGAATCACGACCGGGTGATGGCGGACGGCGAGCGCGCCCTCCGCGCCGAGCTCGAATGCCGCCGGTCAGCGGCCGGGCTGAGCTGACGGCGTCGGACAGCCAGCCCGGCCAGCGACTACGCGACGCAGTCGGCAGCCGGCACGCACGGCTCGGGCACGGGGTGCCACTCGTGCGGGATGTCGCGCATTACCAGCGTGCAGTCGTACTCGATGCTGCCCGGCGGGAACCGGCGCCGATCGGCGAAGTAGGTCGACACGACCCACTCGACGTCCAGCGTCTCGACCTGCCAGAACCGTGTGCGCAGCCTGACGCCGTTCAGGTGTGCGCCGCGCGTCGTCTGCGAGTACCCATCCGCTCCAGCCTTGAAGAACGCCGAAGCCTCGTCCAACGATCCGAAGTGCGACGAGCACGGGAGGCCGTCGCTCGCCCGCGCCCGCAGCCAGACATCGCCACCGCCGTCCTCGGTCTCCAGCTTCAGGTCGATCGCGCTCAGCGTGTCGCGCACCCTGAAGCGAGCCCGCCGCTGCTCGACCGGGAACAGCCAGCCGCCCACGAGGTTGTTCAACACCGCCCCGGTGTCGCGTCTCGGGATGTAGACGCCCTCGCGCTGCTCCCCCGAAGGATCGTCCCAGGTAACGGCGATCCGGTGCGCGGCGTTCTCGCTCGAGACGCCGATGCCCGGCGGGAACCCCTTCGGTCGAAGCTGCTCCAGGCGGATCAGGCAGATCCCGGCCATCCCCCACTCGCCCAGCAGCTTCGGGCGAAACGGCTCGGGGAGCTGACGCTGGATGACCTCGGGATCGACGCGGAAGTTGACCAGGAGGCGCCGCCGTACGACGCCCTGCAACGCCAGCTGACCGACGCACTGCTTGAGTGATCCGAGTCCGATCTGAGACACGATCAGTTCCCTCCCTGGCGCCAGCGAGCCACGAGATCGGTCGCGGCGCCGGGCCATGCCGGGTGCTCGAACTGAAAGCCGGCCTCCAGCAGGCGCCCTGGCACCACCCGCCGACTCTTCAGCAGCAGCTCCGTCTCCGTTCGCTGGACGAACGCGGCGATCTCGAACATCCAGGCGGTCGCCGGCACGCCGATCGGCATCCCGGCCACCGTGCGAAGTGCCGCCATGAACGCGCGTTGCGGCAGCGGGCGCGGCGCCGCCAGGTTGACCGGGCCGCTGATGTCGTCGCGCGCCAGCGGCAGGTCGACGGCCCGCGCGAAGTCCCGATCGTGGATCCAGGAGACGAACTGGCGTCCGCCGGCGATCGTCCCGCCAAGCCCGAAGCGGGTCAGGTTCATCAGGATGTCGAAGACGCCGCCGCGCTCGGGGCTCATCACGATCGCACTGCGCAGCGCGACCTTCCGCGTCGCCGGGGTGTTCGCCTCGCACAGCGCCTGCGCCCACGGCCCGAACGTGCGGCCGTCCCACTGGAGCACGCCAGGCCCGTTCGCCGGCCCCCTGGTCACCACGACAATCTCGTGGCCCTGCTTCTGAAGACTTGTGGCGAGTACCTGGCCCAGATGGCCGGTCCCGCCGGTCAGTACCAGTTTCATGATCTCGATTCCTTTGACAGCTCTGAGTTTGACAGCGGAGCATTGCTCCTGCAATATTAGTAAACATGTTCACTGAAAAAGTCAAGTGGGGAGTTTCGTAGTGGACGAAGCTCGACCAGCGCCTCGCGGACGCGGTCGGCCACGCGGCATCACGCAGCAGGGCATCGAGGCCAGGAGCCGGCTCTACGAGACGGCGATCGATCTGATCGCTCGTCGCGGCTGGCAGGAGACGACCCTCCGCGACATCGCCAGCGAGGCAGGCGTCAGCGTCGGCCTGCTCTACCGCTACTTCCCGAGCAAGCGCGCCATCGTGCTGGCCCTGTACGACGAGCTCTCCGCCGAGTACGCATCTCGGGCGGTTCAAATGCCGCCCGGGCGGTGGCGGGATCGGTTCCTCTACGCCCTCAGGACCAGTCTGGACGTGCTCGGACCGCACCGAGGCACGCTGGCATCGCTCGTCGGCGTGCTGGTCGGCGATGCGAATGAGGGCCTCTTCGCGCCGAGCACGGCGTTCTCACGCCTTCGGGTACAGGCTGCCTTCCTCGCCGCTGTGGAGGGCGCGCGCGACAGGCCGCGCGGCCCGATCGCCGGAGCGCTCGGGCGGCTGCTCTACCTGCTGCACCTGGCGATCCTGCTCTGGTGGCTCCTCGACAATAGCCCGTCTCAGCGAGCAACGGCGGCACTCGTCGCGCTGATCGAACGCGCACTGCCGCTCGCCGCGACAGCGTTGCGCGTGCCCGGCGTCCCGGGCCTCGTCACGGCCGCCGACGCGCTCGTCCGCGACGCCCTCCTCGACAACACTCCTGAGCCTCGTCATTCTTGCGTCAGGGAGTGACCTCTTTGCCTACCATCGCAACGCCCCTCCTTGACACCCCGCGACAACCAGGTCCACGGACGTCCGATCCTTCCCTCGTGAGTCGCGTAGCGACGGCACAACGGTAGGCGTGGACTTCAGTCCACGGCCCTGGTGACGCGGCATTCGCCCGACGGCTACACCGCTAAACGACGCCGATCACCAGCTTCCGATGCAGGGCGCTGACGATCTCGTCGACTGCCGCCGAGGTCCAGATTCGCCAGAACGGCGTCTGTCGAAGCTCGCCGAACTCCCGGTCGGCGCGGGCGCGCGTCTCGTCTGGGGATTCTCCAGGCTTCGGAGCCCGGATGTTCTGCACCACCACCCGCTCCTTGTCGTAGAGCGCCGCGTACTCGGTGAAGTGGTACAGGTACTCCAGATCGTTCGTGTAGAACGCGCAGACCGGGATCGACCGATACGCCCCGCCGTCCTTGCGGTTCAAGAACCCCGCCATGATGTCCGGTTCGCTCGCCGGCACGTCATACTTCGGTCCGTCACGGGTGAAGATGCGCAGCTCCATGCCGGTGTCGGCTGCGATCCGGCCGAAGACCGGCACGTCGCGCTGGCAGTCAGACGACCATTCCTCCGACACGACCAGCATCTTCGCCGGTCCGTTCGGCTGCGCGACCAGCCACTTCAGCGCCGCGGCCTGATCGTCGGTCAGACGCGTCTGCTCGAACGCCTGTCGGAACAAGGCACTGTTCTCGGCGACGCGCGGCCTCACACTCGATTCACGACTGAGGTTTTCAGGCGAGGCGATGAAGGCGACGTACTCGTCGAAGGTCATGCCGCTGGCGTATCGCTCGGGCGTAATGGCCGTACTCATACCGACCAGTGTACAGCCGCCGCACCGCACATTTCGAGCACGTCAGCGTTGAGAATGTTATGTCAAAACCGCCTCCAGGTCGAACCCTAGAGCACCAGCGCGACCCACGTCGGGAGTAACCCCTCCCCGTCCCCACAAGGCATAGATCGCGGAGTCGATCGGCTGCGGAACTCGGTTTGCCTTCCGGCGGAGCGCCGCCAGGTCCCGCCCATCCAGGGGGCGTTGCTGCCACCGGGCCTCGCCGAGCAGATGCGTCCGGTTTGCGAGCAGACCAAGCACGTCCACCTCACAAGGCTCGCCGGAGTTTGCCCACCATCGGCCCACGAGAAGGCCGGCAGGGAGCTCTCCTCGTTCGACCAGGCGGCGCGCGTGGGCCCGGGCCGCCTCCTCGAACACTGCACCCAGATGCCGCTGCCAGAGCGGGCTGACCCGGACCAGCACCGACTCTCCCTGTCGCGTCTCGATCTCGGGAATATTGGAGTACAGTACGCCGAACCAGAAGGAGAGGTACGGGTCATTGATCTCGTAGTCGGGCCTGGCTCCCTTCGGTGCCCCGATCGGCAGCGCCCTGCGAACGAGCCCGCTTGCCACCAGGACGTCGAGCGGATGCTCGATGCGCTGTTGGGCTTCAGATGCAATCGCGGAGTACCGAGTGCGCCCGCGTCCGATGGCACCGAGGATCCTGGAGTAGCCGCCGACGTCTGAGAGCTCCTCCCGTAAGATGCTGGCCGCGTCTTCCAGCAAGATTCCGCCCGGACTCGCCGCGAGGGCCAGCAGGTTCTGTGCTGTATCCAGCTGTTGGTCCCAGGCCAGCAGATGCAACGGGTATCCACCGCAGGCAGCGTACGCTTCGAGGAACTGGTCGGGGGCCAGGTGTGCCAGAAATGGGCGGGCCGCGAGTGGATCCAGTGGGTCAAGGCGGAGCTGCATCGTGGGGCGCCCACGCAGGGCGGCGTTTGGGCCCACCATCTGTTCCATCGCGCCGACGGCGGAGCCTGAAATCGCGAGCATCAGGCGCGTTCCAGGACGAAGATGGTCCCAGACAACTTGAACGATGCTGGCGAAGCCCTCGGTCGATCGGGCCAGGTACGGGACTTCGTCGAGGACTACACAGAGTGGCTCATCGGCCGATAGTGCAGCGAAGAATCGAAGCGCTGCTTCCCAGGAGCGAAATCCACCACCAGCGAGATCCGCCACGTGCTCGCCAAGGTCGCGGCGAACGGTCTCGAGCAAACGCGCCAATTCGACGGTTTCCGACTGCTGGGTAGCCCCAAAGAACACCGCTCGCTTGCCCCTGCTGAAGTGCGACAACAGGAACGTCTTACCGACCCGCCGGCGGCCCCAGACCACGGTCAACTGGGGACGACCATCACGTGCCTGGCCCCAGGCATGTTCGAGCGCACGCATCTCGTCCTGGCGATCAACAAGCTCAGTAGCCACAACTCGATTGTACTACAACCTCCTTGTAGTACAAGCCGCTTGTACTACAAGGAGGTTGTAGTCGACAGCGGCAAAACAGCACGGGGTCAGAGATACGGCACCTCAGCCGCGAGGCACGGTCTGCGACCGAGCGCCGCTGAGGCCGTTGAGGGGTATCCGCGCGGCGCCGAGCACATGGTGAGGGCCAGAACGCAATATCGCCCTGAAGGCGCCCTGCCGTGAGCGCTCATGTGGTAGCGGTGCGCAGCTCAACGAAACGCAAAAAGCCCGCTGGATCGCAATCCGGTGGACTCTGGCGGCTCCCCGAGGAGGGGGAAGATCCGAACTTCCCTGTCTCTGACCGTCTTCGCCGGCTCTGGTTTAGCCCCTCGGCAGCGGGGTGCTCGCCTCGCCTATCACTTTGAGGGGACAGATCCGCCGTCGGTTTGCCACAGCGGTACGCCACCACGGCGAATCACCAAGGCGTCTCGCAACCCCATTGCCCTCGCCCGTGAGTGGCAGGACGCGCTGAACCTCGGGATGTGCTTGTCTCGAGCGGATCTCGCACGTAAGCTCGGCGTAACGCGGGCCAGGGTCACTCAGGTCCTCGGCCTGCTCGACCTCGCGCCGGAGGTGGTGCACGCCATCACGGAGCTGGGAGACCCACTGTCTCGCCCGATCGTCTCTGAGCGGATGCTCCGTCCCCTCCTCAAATTACCGGTCGACAGGCAGATGGCCAGACTGCAGGCTATCTGCCCCTCGACGAATTCGGACTCTCGCCGCTGACCGCGCTCCCATCAAGGGCGGTCATTGCCTATGCAGCCCGCAGATCGGCGCCAGCGGCACACCAGCCCTGACTCCATCGGGCAACGGACGGGATCAATTCGGTTTCTTGGGAGTTACTCGGGGAGTCAGGGCACCCAACGCAGTGTCCAATGGCCCTGCCGGAGCGGAGGAGTCGCTGCCAAACCGCGCACCTGAATGGGGTTCAACCAGTCCCATTCCTCGGTACGGCGCGACGTCACTCGATTCGCACCCCTCGCGGAAGCTCCTCCCTGAACTAGCGATATAAGTAGTCGGATTCCCCGCCCTTCGTGGCGGGGTTTCTGTTTACGTAGTCGACACGAATACGTGGTGGAATCAGCGCCGCACGGAACGCACTCATCATCGGGCAATACGTGCGACCTCAAATGCCACCTAAACGATACGCCGATCAGGAGCGACTGGGCCGCGAAAGCTCGAGCTCAAAATCTCGTGCCCGGATCAAGCTATCGGCGCGCGGCTGCCAAGCCACACCAGGACGAATCGCGTACAGGTCATCGAGCTGGGCTATCCAGACGGCCGGAACGTCGCCGCGCAGCATCGCCAGAATGTTGCCGTACAGACTCCTTCGACGCTCCGGATCCAGCTCGGTCGCTGCTCTGGCCGCCAGCGCGTCGATTTCAGCGTTGCCGTAGTAGACGCGCCCAAGGACGCTGCCATTTCCGTACAGCCGCGCGATCGTGAAATGCGGGTCGAACGAGCGGTTCGTGCCAGCAAGGAGGAAGAGATGCTCGCCGTCGCCGGCCTGGATCTTCTTCAGGTAGGTGCCCCATTCCAAGACTTGTAGCTGCACGCGCAGGCCGACCCGCTCCAGGAATCCGGCCACTGCAACTGTGACCAGGTCGTCCTTCGGATACCGTCCCTTTGGCGATTCGAAGACGATCTCGGTCCCCGGCACGACGCTGGCCTGGCGGAGCAGTGTGCGGGCCAGCTCCGGATCATAGGCTGGAAGCGGGGCGGCGACGTCGTAGCCGAACACCTCGGGCGGGTACGGTCCGGTGATCCGACGCGCCCGTCCCCCGTAGATGGACGCGATGATCTGGTCGACGTCGATGGCGTGGACGATCGCGCGGCGAACACGCACGTCGTCGAGCGGCGGCTTCCGCGCATGCAGCCGAATGTAGAGCGCCTGGACCCCTGGGCGTCCGACTACTGCAAGTCCCTCGCGCTCGAGAATCGGCGCCTGATCCGGCGGAACATTCACCGCGAAGTCCGCCTCGCCGGTCCGCATGACTGTCATGCGCGTAGACGTCTCGGGCATGGGGTGGAGCTCCACCGTCCGCACCGGTGGCGCACCTTGCCAGTGACCGTCGTACGCCTCCAGGACGATCCGCTCGTCGCGGACGCGCTCAGTGAGCCGGTACGGCCCGGTTCCGTTCGGCCGCTCGGCCAGCGCGGCGAAGCCAACGCGTTCCGTGTACACGGGCGGGAGCATCATGAGCTGCGTCAGCTCGGCGAGCAGCGGCGCGAACGGCCTCTTCATCACGATCACTGCCGTTTGCGCGTCAGGCGTCTCGACGTGGTCGATCGCGTCAAGCTGGGCGCGGATCGGCGACGAGCTGACCGGGTCGAGCAGCTTCTCGATCGTGAAGCGGACGCTGGTGGCGTCGAACGGCTCGCCGTCGTGGAACGTCACGCCCGGGCGAAGGCGGAACGCCCACGTGCGATCATCGCGCCGCTCCCACGACTCGGCCAACCCCGGCACAAGCTGCCCGTCCAGGTCTCGCGTCACCAGGGGATCGTAGAGGTTGCCGTAGGCGCTCGCCTCGACGAGCCCGGTCTCAAGGAGGGGATGCAGTCCCGCCGGATCGGCGCTCTGTGCCACGACCAGCCGACTCGGCGTACTTACACTGCTGGGGCGACGCTCGAATCCGGGCAGGCAGGCCTGCATGGCAGGAAGCGAGACCGCTGCGCCGAGGCCGCCCAGGAAGCGTCGTCGACTGAGGTACATCGTCATCGCGATCGATCCGAGATCGCCAAGGTGCACGGCAAGTCGTTCATGATGGGCTTCAGATCGTTCGGCTCGCGATGGCGAGGTGGTGGCGGGTGTAACGCTCCAGACACCGGTGTCGCGTCGAGCTCAGCACCTCGCACGCCCAGCCCCAGTGGATCGAGACGACATCACCGACACGGGCATCGTCGACGAAGCCGCGCCCGTCAATCTGGCGCATGACGCGCTCGCGCACAGGCCGCCCGAGCACCAGCTTGCCCAGCTCCAGAAGCATCGGCACACGGTCCACCACCAGCTCCCCGCCAGCGACTTCCACCACCGTCCCCCAACTGACCCGGCAGTGATCCATCGTCGACAGACTCTGACCAAGCTCACCGACCCGGCTGTGAATGTCGAGGACGTGGAAGCTGTGGTGCGGCCGGGCTCCGGCCGGTGCCTTACCGAGCACAAGGTCGCGCGTCCGGCCCTGCAGTTGTTTGCCGTAGCGCTCCAGCAGCGAATCATGGAGTTGACGCACTTCGACTCGGTCCAGCAGGTCGTTCCCGATCCAATAGGCGTCCACGACCCTCGGATCGAACGGATCGGCGATCCCGTTGGCACGCGCTATGAGCTGGAGGTATGGCAGCGCGCCGGTGAACTTCTGGAGGTGTCCCTTCAGGCCACCATCAACGACCTCCTCGACGGCATGGTCGAAGAGGAGACGGTTCTCGTCTCCGCCACAATAGCGGAGTCGGTTCGGCATGAAACCATAGCGGATGAAGCGCACCATCCCGTCGAGCGGCCGGCCTGGCGTCTCGATCGTGCGCACGACAGACGGTGAGGTGGCGCCTCCGAGTAGCGCGTGCTCGGCGTCGTCAACCTGAAGTGTGGTCGCCGTACGATCGATCACGTAGATACCTCTCCGACAGGCTCGCCGACGAGGACACTCACGTCTGCTCCCTCCAGGCTGGCATACAGCTCCAGGATCTGGTCGGCCTCCTCGGAGGAGATCCGATCCAGCGCCTGCCCGGCGTGGACCAGCACGTAGTCGCCGACGGCCAGACCGAGAAGCCCGCCCGCTGCCACCCAGCGCGGCTCGCCATCCCATTCGATCTCGGCTCGCTCGCCGTCGATACGCAGGACTCGGCGCGGGATTGCCAGGCACATTAGCGGCCTCCCACCCCGACCGTCGCCTCGAGTGGCGTGAGCGTCACGTCCAGCAGCGACAGATCGTCTTCCTCGTCGACTTCCTCCAGGTGTCCGCAGTTCGGGCAGATCCAGACATGGCCGACGAGCTCCTCGGCCAGGATCGGCCGTTCGATGCCACAGGGACAATCGACGATATGATCGACGACCTCGATCTCCAGTCGCGCTCCTTCGAGCGCCGTCCCACGCGAGAGCATCTCGAAACCCTGAAGCAGCGCCTCCTCCAGGAAGGCCGTGCCGCGCTGTACGCGGATGACATCAACGCGGCAGGGCTGATGCTCGGACACGCCGCTCAGAATCGCTTCGACCAGTGCGCCGACAGCCGCTAGCTCGTGCATGACGCTACCCTCCTCCCGAACGATGACCCACGCCGACCGCCGTTGGCGCGCTCTGCGCGGCTATCCCGTCCGCCAGGACGTCGCGAACGCGTTGGACGACGTCGGGTAAGGTCGCCTGGACCTCAGGCGACAAGTCAGTTCCGTAGCCGAAGTCATCTCCGTCGACGGAGATGACCACCGCGGTCGGGCTGCTGCCGTACAGCAGCCGCGCTAGCAGTACGAGGGACGGCGGATCAACGTCGTGGCTAAACGCCAGCGCCCCGTTCCCGGATGGGATGACGACACGGCAGTCGAGGCGACCGGGACGCTGACCCTCTCGTGCATCGACGAAGATCACGAACCGTGACCGGCTGATCGGCTCCGCCAGCTCGGGCGTGAGCTGGTGCGCGGCAAGCACCACGACATCCGCGAAGGCACTATCCCCGGCCAGATCACTCCTGAGCTGCTGCGCGACGATCCGGCCGAGACCGTCGTCTGATCGCAACTGGTTCCCATAGCCGATGACGAGCCGTGCGCTATGCATCGTTCGCTCCACGCACCATCTCGTCCAGCACAGCACCGTCCGGCGCCACAAGCTGGATTCGGAGCGGCATCTTGCCGAGCGCGTGCGTTGAGCAGCTCAGGCACGGATCGTAGGCCCGAATGACGGCCTCGACACGATTGAGCATGCCCTCCTGAAGCCGTTCACCATCCACGAAGTGGCGGGCCACCTGGAAGACGCCCCGGTTCATCGCCAGGTTGTTGTGGCCGGTGGCGATGATCAGGTTGGCCCAGACGATCAGGCCGTTCTCGTCGATCTTGTAGTGGTGGAGAAGCGTCCCGCGCGGCGCCTCGGCTACGCCGATCCCTTCCAGGTTGTTCGGCTCGGCGTGAGCGCGGACGCGAGTACTCAGGATGTCCGGCTCGTCGAGGAGCTGACCGATCCGCTCAAGAGCGTAGAGGATCTCGATGAGCCGGGCGTAGTGGTAGTGGAACGAGCTGAGCACGGCACCCGGCTCGAGCTGGCGAAACTCGGCCCATTCGTGGCCGGCCTTCGGCGTATCTACCGAGGTCGCAACGTTGAGCCGGGCGAGCGGTCCAACCCGGTACAGACCGTCGGGATAGCCGCGCGGCAGATAGTACGCCGACTTCAGGTAGCTCCACGGCTCTACCGTCTCGCCGATGTACTCCTGGTACTGGTCGGATGGAACGGCCCCTTCGATCACGTTGCCCTCGGCGTCGACGATCCGCAGGTGCCCATCGTAGTGCTCGATGCCGCCGTGATTGTCCACGAGCCCCATGAACAGCGAGGGGAAGTTGGCAAACGTCCGGACCTCGTCGGGGAATCGCTCGAACACCCGCTTGAACAGGGGCAAGGTCCGCTCGACGATCGCCAGCGCGTCGGGGATCATCCCGACGATCGTCAACCGCTTCTCGGCTGAGAGCGGCTCGCTCACGCCGCCCGGGACGACCCAGGCGGGGTGAATCCGCTTCCCTCCGAGCAGCTCGATCACCTGCTGGCCGAACTGGCGCAACCGGATGCCGTCGCGCGCGATCTCGGGATGCGACTGCATCAACCCGAAGATATTCCGGCCGGCTGGATCGGCGTCCATCCCGAGCAGAAGATCCGGCGCCGACAGGTAGAAGAACGAGAGCGCGTGCGACTGGATGAGCTGCGCCAGGTTGATGACGCGTCGCAGGCTAGCAGCCGTCTTCGGGATCTGGACCGCCATGATCGCGTCGCAGGCCTTGGCCGAGGCGACCAGGTGGCTGACCGGGCAGATCCCGCAGATCCTCGCCATCAGGCTCGGCATCTCGTGAAACGGCCGGCCCTCACAGAGCTTCTCAAAGCCCCGGAACTGGGTAATGTGGAACTTCGCATCCTGGACGACGCCGGCATCGTCAAGCTGGATCGTGATCTTCGCGTGGCCTTCGATCCTGGTGACCGGGTCGATAGTGATCTGCCTGGCCATCGTCTCCTGCCTTCTCGCTCAGCGTCCGAACCGCGTCTGGGACGTCAGGTCCGGGGTGCGGCCTGCCACCAGGTCGGTGAGCAGGCCATAGATGACGTCGGCGGGCGGCGGGCAGCCCTGGAGATAGACGTCGACCGGGACGTATTCATGGATCGGCCGGACCTGAGGCAGCAGCCTGGGGACGACCTGGTCGGGAATTCCAGGCCGGAGCGTCGCCGTCTCGATGTAACCCCGACGGTAGACGTCCTCGACCGGGAAGGCGTTGCGCATTGAGGGAACGTTGCCGGTCACGGCGCAGTCGCCGAACGCCACCAGGATCCTGGTCTGGCGGCGGATCCGGCGGATCTTCTCCAGATCCTCCTCGCTGCTAACTGCGCCTTCAACAAGCGCCACGTCGACCTGCTCGGGATACGATTTCACGTCGATCAGCGGCGTGTACACCATGTCGAGGTGCTGGGCGATCTCGATCAGGCGCTCGTCTAGATCAAGCAACGACATGTGGCAGCCGGAGCAGCCATCGAGCCAGACCGTCGCTGCCCGGACCTTCGGCGGTGTGGCGTCATCCAACCGTCCTGGCCCCTGACTCGTGGCTTCGGTTACTTCGCTCATCGCAGCCGCTCCCGCATCGTCAACAGCGATGGCAGCAGGTCGCGGTGCTTCACCATCTCGCTCACAGCCTTGCCCTTCTCGAATAGCGCGCCTGTGGGGCAGACGTTCACGCACTTGCCGCAGCTCGTGCAGCTATCGGACTCGCCCCAGGGCTGTGCGAGATCGGTGATGACCCGGGCATCAGTCCCCCGCCCCATGACATCCCAGGTGTGTGCGCCCTCGACCTCGTCGCAGACGCGGACGCAGCGCGTGCAGAGGATGCAGCGGTTGTGATCGACGGCGAATCGCTCGTGTGAGGCGTCCACGACGCGGCGGCCGTACAGGTACGAGAAGCGGATGTGATCCACGCCGAGCCGCTGCGCCAGCCACTGGAGCTCGCAGTTGCCGTTCGCCACGCAGACCGAACAGATGTGATTCCCCTCCGCGAACAGCAGCTCCACGATCATCTTCCGATACCCGCGGAGTCGCTCCGAGTCGGCGGTGACCTCCATTCCTTCCTCGACGCGAGTCACGCAGGCCGGGAGCAGCTTCGACGTGCCCTTGACCTCGACGATGCAGAGCCGGCAGGCCCCAATGGTCGAGAGACCGTCGAGCTGGCAGAGCGTCGGGATCCAGATGCCGTTCTCGCGGGCGACCTCCAGGATCGTCTCGTCTTCACGTGCTCCGACGTCCTGTCCGTCGATCGTGAGCGTCCTGACGCGCACCGGTGGACTGGTCACGATCGGCCCCCTTCCTCGCCGCCGTCCGACGACCGGGCGGCCACAACGGTGAGCGGAATCACGGCAGGTGACGGTCGACCTTCACGCGTCACGTCGCCGTCCGGGCTTTCGTCCGCCACCATCGCCGCGAGGTACTCGTCGCGGAAGTAGCGAAGCGTGCTCAGGACCGGATTCGGCGCTGCCTGTCCGAGACCGCACAGGCTGGTGCTCTTCGTCAGGTCGCAAAGCAGTTCCAGGAGATCCAGGTCCGCCGTCTTCGCGCGCTTTTCGGCGAACCGGGTCAGCAGAGCGTGCATTTCGACCGTCCCAACGCGGCAGGGAATGCACTTGCCGCACGACTCGGTCATGGAGAACTCCATGAAGTAGCGGGCGACCTCGACCATGCTGGAGGTCTCGTCCATGACGATCATTCCACCCGATCCCATGATCGAGCCGAGCCGGGTCAGGGATTCGTAGTCGACCGGGCTGTCGAGCAGCCCGTCGGGGATACAACCACCTGACGGGCCGCCGGTCTGGACCGCCTTGAAGGCACGGCCGTCCGGGACCCCGCCGCCGATCTCGAACACGATCTCGCGTAGGGTGATACCCATCGGCACCTCGATCAGGCCGGTGTTCTTGACCTGCCCGGACAGGGCGAAGACCTTGGTGCCCTTGCTCTTCTCGGTGCCGATGCCGGCGAACCAGTCGCCGCCGTTGCGGATGATCGGCACGATGTTGGCCAGCGTCTCGACGTTGTTGATGAGCGTGGGGCAGCCCCAGAGGCCGGACTCGGCGGGGTAGGGCGGGCGTGGGCGCGGCTGGCCACGCCCGCCCTCGATCGAGGCGATCAGCGCTGTCTCCTCGCCGCAGACGAAGGCGCCGGCCCCTACGCGAATCTCGACCTGGAAAGAGAACGGCGTCTCGAGAACATTCACTCCAAGCAGGTTCCGCTGGCGCGCCTGGCGGAGGGCGGTGGTCAGGCGACGGATCGCCAGCGGGTACTCGGCGCGGACGTACAGGTACCCTTCCTGGGCGCCGACTGCGTAGGCCGCGACCGCCATTCCTTCGAGGACCCGGTGCGGATCGCTCTCCAGGACCGAGCGGTCCATGAACGCGCCGGGATCGCCCTCGTCGCCGTTGCAGATCACGAACTTTCGGTCACCGCCGCCCTTGGCAACGGTCCGCCACTTCAGGCCGGTCGGGAAGCCGGCGCCGCCGCGTCCGCGCAGCCCGCTTTTGGTGATCTCGTCGACGACCTCGGCTGGTGTCATCGCGTAGAGCGCCTTTGCCAGCGCCTGATAGCCACCGACGGCGATGTACTCATCAATCTGCTCGGGGTCGATCTCGCCGGCGTGCTCCAGCACGATCCGCTGCTGGCGGGCGAAGAACGGATCGCCGGTCTGGGCCTGAATGCGCTCGACCGGTGTGCTCTCCAAACTGTCCAGGAGGTCTCCGGCGTCGTCCGGCGAGACGTTCTGGTAGAGCCGTCCTTCCGGCTCGATCCCAACCATCGGGCCGGCGGTGCAGAGGCCCGGGCAGCCGACGCTCCGGATCAGGCAGTGCTTCTGGATACCCCGCGACTTCACCTGGGCGGTCAGGCGGTCCTTGATCTCCTCGCTGCCGGACGAGTGGCAGGCGGTGGCCATGCAGACGTTGATCTGGTGGGCGAATCCGTTGAGCCTGGTGCGCTGCGCTGCTGCCAGCTCGATCAGCTCGTCAGGCGTCATAGCGTCACCGCCTCCTGTTCAGTCCCGATCAGGTCGCGAAGCCGTCCCACCAGCTCGACTGTTCGCAGGCGTCCTACGACCTGGCCGTCAAGGACGGCGGCCGGGGCCAGCCCGCACGTGCCCAGGCAGCGCGCCGTGAGCAATGAGAGCTTGCCGTCGGCCGTCGTCTCGCCGGGCGCGACACCCAGATCGGCCTCGATGGCACGGAGCAGGGCCGGGCTGTTCTTGATGTAGCAGGCCGTCCCGGTGCAGACCACGCAGGTGTGCTCCCCCTGCGGCTTCATACTGAAGTAGTGGTAGAAGGTCGCGACCCCATACACCCGCGAAAGCGGGACGCCCAGGCTGCCGGCGACGTAGCTCAGCGACGGCTCGTCGAGATA
>Ga0209382_10002235_pt1 | contig 28622 bp, 32 predicted proteins | sample SoiMetdeltSBSDD5_FD_187599 | JGI IMG/M metagenome (GOLD analysis project Ga0209382, IMG submission 187599) | Bulk soil microbial communities from a Populus tree surrounding site in Tennessee, USA - Soil MetaG P. deltoides SBSDD5 (SPAdes) (version 2) | ecosystem: Environmental > Terrestrial >...
AGCAGGAAGCGAGTGCCCCAGTAGCCGAGGCTGCGACAGTACTGGATGTCGTGGGCGCCGGGCGGCGCGCAGCGCAGCTCGTAGCCGAGATCCTTGGCGGTGACGGTGACGTCGGCGCCGCGGCTCTTGAGGTTCTGCGCCACGCGGTCCTTCAGCACGCTGCCGAGGTCGAACTCCGCCAGGCGCACGTTGCCGTAGGCGTCGCGGCCCACGTTGCCGAGGGTGCCGGGATCGAGCTTCTCGGCGATGCCCTCGGACAGGATGGCCACGCCGTGCTCGCGCCCCTGCGCACGCCGCTTGATGATCGCGCCTTCGAGCACGTCGGCCACGCGATCGAGCGAGATCTGCGCCTCGGGGAATTCCTCCGCGATGACGGTCAGCGTCGCCGCCGCCGAGCCACCGATGCCCAGCGCGAGGTGGCCGGCGTGCCGGCCCATCACCGTCACGAAGAACCAGCGCTCGGTGGTGGCGGCGTCCTGCATGAGGTTGCGCACCAGCTCCTTGCCCAGGTTGCAGGCCGTCGTGAAGCCGAACGTCACGACGTCGCCCGGCAGCGGCAGATCGTTGTCGATGGTCTTGGGCACGTGGGCGACCGTCAGGCCGGGCACGGTCTTCGACAGCCGCGAGGCCGAGAAGGCAGTGTCGTCGCCGCCGATCGTGATGAGGTGCTCCACGCCGAGTCGCTTGAGCGCATCGCCGACGTTCTTGATGCCGTCGGGCGTGCGTGTCGGGTTCGTGCGCGAGGTCCGGATGATGGAGCCGCCGTCGAAGTGGATGCGCGACGTGTCGTTGATTTGAAGATCGATCACGTGCTGCGTGTCGCCCTGGGCCAGCCACTTGAAGCCGTCGTAGCAGCCGAGCACCCGGAGGCCATGATTGCGGGCCTCGATGGTGGCCGCGGAGATCACGGCGTTGATGCCCGGCGCCGGGCCGCCGCCGACGAGGATGGCGAGCGTCTTCATAAACCGCTGTCTATCGTACTACGACGAACTGCGGATTCCGTGCGCTATCGCACGGTTCCGCGCGCGGCGACCGGCCACACGGCCTCGACGGCGCTCTCACGCACGCCGTAGACCTCGTCCACCATGTTGCTCACGACGCAGCAGTGATTCGGCACGACCTCGACGACGTCGCCGACGGCCGGCCGAGTGCGGCACGCGGAGAGATCGACGACACCGTGCTCCTCGGAGAGGGTCGCGATGCTCGCCTCCGGGTATTCCATGACGTGGCCGAAGCCTTTCACCGTGTACTGATCGGAGGTGAGCACCTTCGTGCCGCAGTCGAGGATCGCGCGGTCGGCGGTGGGGCGACTCACCACGGTGGCCCGCACGCGCATCGCGCAGTCGTCCCAGGTCGCGGTGCCTGAGGCCACGACCATGCAGTCGTTGTAGAGGTACGTGCCCGCGCGATGCTCGGTGAGCATCGGAAACTGCTGGGCGGTGAAGATGGCCGGTGTGCCGCCACCGGAGACGACGGGCACCGGGATGCCGGAGCGCTCGAAGAACTCCAGCGCCTGCTCGAGGAACAGCCGCGTGCCCGGCTCGCGGTTCGGAAACGTCATGAGGCCCTCGAAGCGGAGTCCCGGCAGCTTCATCGCCGTGCGCGCGAGGTCGAAGGCCGCCTCTGGGCTCTGGACACCGTTCCGGCCGAAGCCCGTGTCGCACTCGACGAGGAATGGAATGTCGATCCGATGCTCCCGCGCCGCCTCGGACAGGCCGCGCGCAACAACCTCGTTGTCGAAGACGACGGCGAGCCGGCGCAGTCGGCGCGCGAGCGCGGCCAGCCGCTCGGTCTTGGCGCGACCGATCACGTTGAACGTCAGCAGCACGTCGTCGGCGACGCCGGCGTCGGTGAACACCTCCACCTCGCCGAGCTTCTGGCAGGTGATGCCGACAGCGCCGGCGGCCATCTGCAACTTGCCGAGCGCGGGGATCTTGTGCGTCTTGATGTGCGGCCGGTTGCCGATGCCGTGCCGCGCGAGGTGGCCGTGCACGCGTTCGATGTTGGACTCCATGATGTCGAGCCGGACGGTGACGGCCGGAGTGTCGAGGTCGGCGACGCTGGCCATGGATGGCTCCTGTGGAAGTCAGAAGTAGGCGATGAGACGGCCGCAGGCGATGACGCTCGTCCACAGGGCCAGCGACACGATGCCGGCCAAGCGCGCGGCGCTGGGCCCCGCGACCTCCGTGTCCCAGTCGCTCACCGTGCGGAAGGGCCAGCGGTGGAAGACGGCGGCGTTGAGAAACGCGGCCACGACGAGAATCAGCTTGAGGCGAAACGCTGGGTTCTCCGCCATCTCGGTCGCGTGAGCGGTGAACATCATGCCGCCGGTCGGCACGACGAGGAGCAGGCTCCAGCGCGCCCACGGCAGCAGATGGCGCTCCAGCGCAGAGACGGGCACCGCGCGCGATCGCCCCAGCAGGCGGGCGTCGAACATGAACGCCGCGCCGACGAGGACCACGAAGCCGACGATGTGCACGATCTCCACGATCGGATAGAGCCATTGCCACTGCCGCATCGCCACGGCCACGCCCGAGGTCTCCAGCCAGACCAGCCAGGCGGGGCCGCTCGGCGGATGCATCAGCGCAGTTCGGTCGTCTTGCCCGCGATGGTGATGCGCTCGGCGCGCAGCTCGCCCGGGTCGTCGCGCTTCTGATAGCCGACCACGGTGGCCCTGGTGCCGGACTTGAGCATTTCGCGCGAAAGTCCTCGATTTTCCATTCGAGATGGAGGGGCGAGCACGACCAGCCACGTCTTGTCCGGTGTCTCGAGCTTGACGTAGCCGTGCGGGTGCTCGTATCCCGACTCCCGGATCGTTCCCTCAAGGCTCAACGGGCGTGAGGCGTCATAGCCGCTCCAGCCGTGATGCGCCGCCGCGGCGGGCGCGAGCGCCGCCAGCGCCGCGAGCGTGAGCGCGGCCGGCACCCGGCTCATGGCGTCAGCACGATCTTGCCGAACTGCTTGCCGTCCGCCAGGCGCGCCTGGGCAGCGGCGCCGTCCTTGAGCGGCACGATCTCGTCGACGAGGGCCTTGAGACGGCCGGCAAAGAACAACCGCATGACGTCGTTGAACTCCTTCCGGTTCGCCATGGTCGATCCGATGATATGGATCTGCTTCCAGAAGACGAGCGGGATCAGCGTCTCCCCGATGGGGCCCGTGGTCGAGCCGCAGGTGACCAGGCGGCCGCCGCCCTTCAACGACTTGATGGAATCCTTCCAGGTGGCCGCGCCGACGTTCTCGATGACGACGTCCACGCCGCGCTTGCCGGTGGCCTCGAATACGTGCTTGGCCCAGTCCGGGCTCGTCCGGTAGTTGATGCCGACCTCGGCGCCGAGCGCCTTCGCCCGCGCGAGCTTCTCGTCGCTCGACGAGGTGACGATGACGCGCGCCCCGCACAGCTTGGCGATCTGCACGGCCGTCGACGAGACGCCGCCCCCCACGCCGAGGACGAGCACGTCCTGGCCCGGGCGGACCTGGCCCTGCGTCACCACCATTCGCCACGCCGTCATGTTGGTGAGGATGAACGACGCGGCGTCCGTGTAGCTCACCGCGGGCGGCAGCGGCACCACGTTGTCGCCGCGGACGGCGACGAGCTCGGCCAGGCCGCCCGGCACGTGCTCGCCGAGGATTCCGTACTTCACGCAGAGGCTGTCCTCGCCCTGCGCGCAGTACTCGCAGCGATCGCAGGTGAGGTTCGGGTTCACGGCGACGCGGTCGCCGACCTTGACTCCCGGCACGGCCGCGCCGACCTCGGCCACCTCCCCGGCGATGTCGCAGCCCGTCCAGAACGGCAGCGGCGTCTTCAGCGCCGGGATGCCCTCGCGGACGAACAGATCGAGATGGTTCAGCGCGCACGCCTTCACGCGCACCAGGACCTCGTGCGGCTTGAGCTTCGGATCGGGCACGTCCTCGTAGCGCAGCTTGTCGGGGCCACCGAACTCGTGAAACGTCAATGCTTTCATCCGTTGAACTCGCGTATCACCCGCGGCAAGCGCGGATCGTCCAGGGTGGGCTGCTGGTACGGCTGGTAGAACGCGGTGCGATCGAGCAGGCCGGCGTAGCGCTCCTGCAGCAGTGCGGCGATGGTCGCGTAGCTGCCGGTCACCGCGTAGGTGTCGAGCATCTCGTCGCTGATGAGGTCGGCCATGCCCTTCCAGTCGCCCTCCACCGACTTGCGGTGCAGGTGGGGGACGAGGTCCTGCCAGCCGTGGGCCGCCAGCACAGGCTCGTACGTGCGCGTCGAGGCGTAGAACGCGATCTGCTGCTTGACCGCCTGCTTCTGCGCGGCGATCTCTTGCTCGGTGTCGCCGACGACGACGAAGCTCGACGTCACGTAGGTGAAGGGCATCGCCGGGCGCCCGGCCCTGGCGCGGCCTTCCTCGACGGCGGGGCGGACGAGCTCGCGGAGGTACTTCGGGCTGTTGAACGGGTGGACGTGCAGGCCTTCGCAGACCTCGCCCGCGACGCGGCACATCGCCTGGTTCACGGCGGCGACGTAGACCGGGATCGCCGGGTGCTCGATGGGGCCGGGATTGAAGAACGGCGTCATGAGGTCGAAGCGGAAGAACTGACCCTTGAAGTCGAGCTTCGTTCCGTTCTGCCAGCAGTCCCAGATCGCTCGGAGCGCGAGCACGACCTCGCGCATCTTCAACGCCGGCGACTCGAACTTCACCGAGAAGCGCCGCTCGTTGTGACCCTTCACCTGCGAGCCGAGGCCGAGGATGAAGCGCCCGCCCGAGGCCTTCGCGAGATCCCAGCAGACGTGGGCGAGGACCATCGGGCTCCGGGGAAACGCGACGGCGATCGAGGTGCCGAGCTTGATGCGCGAGGTCACCGTGGCCGCCACCGCCAGCGGCAGAAACGGATCGTGCTGTGTCTCCGCCGACCAGAGACAGTCATAGCCGAGCGCTTCGACCTTCCGTGCATAGTCGGGAATGGATTTCAGGTCGTGGGTGAGCATGCCGACGTCGAGCTTCACGCGCGGTCTCCTCTGGCGGGCATCTTAACATCGCGACGCCAGGCGCCGCCGGCCAGGGCCGCCATGTTGATGCCGCCCAGCAGCACGAGACTCACCGCCATGGCCACGAACACGGCGGTGAGGCCGCCGCCGAGCACGCGGCCGCCGAGCCAGCCGCCGCCCGCGGCGACGGCGAGGCGGACGACGGAAGCGGTCACCGGCCAGGCGAGACGCCCCGCGCCCTGCGCGGCGAAGTACAGCGCGAGCCCGACTCCGAAGAACGCGTACGCGGGGCCGACGATTCTCAAGTAGGCGGAGCCGGCGGCGAGCACCTCGGGCTCCGACGTGAAGAGCCCGAGCCATGCGTGCGGGAACAGCGCGCCCCACATCCCCATGCCGCCGGTGGCGGCGGCGGCCAGCGTGGCGCCGGTCCACGCCACGCGCTCGGCGCGGGCGGCACGACCGGCGCCGACGTTCGTGCCGACCATCGCCACCAGCGCGGCGCCCATCCCGAAGACGAGCGGGATCTGCAGATACTCGAGCCGCGCGCCGATGCCGTAGCCCGCCAGCGCATACGTCCCGAATTGCCCCACGATACCGGTGAGCAGCAGCACGGTGGAGTTCGTCAGCACCGTGTTGAGCGCGCCGGGCAGCCCGACGCGCAGGATCTCGCGAAACAGCGCCACGCGCGGACGCACGCGGAGGCGCAGCCGGACGAGACCGTGTCCGCTCGCGAGATAGCCGATGACGACGACGCTGCCGGTCGTGAAGGCTATTACCAGCGCGACGGCCGCGCCGCGAACACCGAGACGCGGAAACGGTCCCCAGCCGTTGATGAGCGTCGGCGACAGCGACAGCTGCAGCAGGCTCGTGCCGAGGACGAGGACGGCCGCGAGCGTCATGTGGCCGGTTCCGCGGACGACATTCGTCAGCGTGTTGAAGGTCCACGCGGCGATGGCGCCGGCGAAGAGGACGTCCGAGTACGCCAGCGCCGCCGCCCGCGTGGCGGCGCGGCCGCCCATCGCGCCATAGAGCGTCGCGCCGCCGAGCAGGATCGAGGTCGTGAACGCGACGCCGAACGCAAGCGCGATGAGCAGCGCATGGGTGGCCAGCGCGTCGGCGTCGTGGCGGCGCCCGGCGCCGAGGGCGCGCGCGACCGCCGAGGAGACGCCGCCGCCCATCCCGCCCGACGACATCGTCTGCATGAGCATGACGACCGGAAAGACGAGCGACACTCCGGCGATGGCGTCGGCGCCGAGCCGGGCGACGAAGTAGGCGTCGAGCACCGAGACGCCCGACTGCACCAGCGTGACCGCGGCGTTCGGGGCGGCCAGCGCCAGCAGTGTCGGCACCATCGGCGCCTCCAGCAGCCGCGCCGTGCGCGCCGGCAGGGCCTGCGTGGTCACTTGTCGCGACCGCTGGGCGTGCGGCTCGAGTCGTGCGTGGCCTGTTCGAGACGGTTGATGGCTGTCAGCGCGGCAGCCGCTCGAGCACGCGGCGGGCCTCGGCGGCGATGGCCTCGACGACCTCGGCGGCGCCCGGCAGATCGTGCACGAGGCCGGCCGACTGACCGGCGTAGAGGGCGATGTGCTCCGGATCGCGCTGCTCGGTGGCCGCCGCGAACACGTCCTGCGCCGCGCGCTGCTGCATCAGCGCCGGCAGCACGGGCGCTCGCGACGCGGCATAGTCCTCGGAGAAGCGATTGCGCAGCACGCGCGCCCAGAGGCCGGTGAACGCCTCGGACAGCGTGGTGGTCGAGCCGTCGCTCTCGAGGAGCCGCTTCTTCCAGATCTCCGCCGCCATCGATTCGCGCGTGGCCACGAACCGCGTCCCGAGCAGCGCACCCTGTGCCCCCAGTGCGAGCGCGGCGACCAGGCCCCGGCCGTCGGCGATACCGCCGGCGGCGAGCACAGGAATGCGGACCGCGTCGACCACCTGCGGCACCAGCGTCATCGTCGCGATCGACGCCTCCTCGCGCGGGCGCTTCACCCACGTCGAGCGATGGCCGCCCGCCTCGCCGCCCTGGGCCACCACGATGTCGACGCCGTTGGCGACCACGGCGCGGGCGTCCTCGACGGTGGCGATCATGGCCATCACCTTGACGCCGCGCGCGTGGCAGCGCCGGACCATCTCCGCCGTCGGATTGCCGAGGCCGATCGACCAGAGCGGCACTCGCTCCTCCAGCACGACGGCAAGCGCCGGCTCGATCAGGTCGGGGAACGCGTGGGCCGGCGTCTCGACGGTGGCGAGCCCGAGCCGCTTGCGGAAGACGTTGAGCTGCGACTGCACGGCCGTCATCGTGCGCTCCGGCACGCGCGCCGGATCGGCCGGCGGCTGCAGCTCCGTGTGCAGCCACTGGTTCACGCCGAACGGCCGATCGGTGACGGAGCGCACGTGGCGGATGCGCCGCCGGAGCTCGTCCGCGGTGGTGCCGAGGCCGGCGATGATGCCGAGCCCGCCCGCGCGCGACACCTCCGCGGCCAGCTCGGGCCCGGCCGCACTGCCCATGCCGGACTGCACGATCGGGTACTCGATGCCCAGCAGGTCACAGATCGGGGTACGCAGCGTCATGAGTGGTCCTCTGTATCGGAGGCTTGCGTGCGCCTCCGGCGTGGGTGGGCCGGGAGAGATGGGCGTGGCTCCGCCTCGCGCGACAAGGGTTGGGGCAGCTCGGTCTGGGGCGGCGCCGTTTCGTGGGCGAAATCGGTGAGGGCCATCTCGCGGAGCTTCACCCGCTGCACCTTGTCGCCGTGCGGGCTCGGCGTCCGGGGGACGTCGTCGACGAACCGAATGCCGCGCGGAATCTTGAACGATGCGATCTTGCCGCGGCACCACGCGCGAAGCTCGTCCTCGGCGACGCGCGCGCCCGCCTTCGGAATGACGTAGGCGACCGGCGCCTCGTTCGACGTGCGGTCCGGCACCCCCACCACGAACGCCTGCGCGACCGCCGGATGGCCGACGAGGAAGGACTCGATCTCCCCCGGAGCGACCATGTGATGGCTGATGCGGAGCGTCTCCTTCAGGCGCCCGCGGAAGATCACCCGCCCGTGGCCATCGCGCACGCCGAGGTCACCGCTCCTGAACCAGCCGTCGGCGGTGAAGGCCGCGCGCGTCTCGTCGGGTTTCTTGTAGTAGCCCGGCGTGACGAGGATCCCGCGAAACTGCAGCTCGCCTTCCTCGTCGGTCTTGCACGGATCCAGGGTGTCCGGGCGCGCCACGCGGACCTCGAGCCCGCGCGCGGGGTGGATCCCGGGCAGCGCGCGCACGGCCGCCGGCTCGTCGATCTCGTGCAGCAGCGCCATGGCGTTGACTTCCGTCATGCCGTACGGCTGATAGGCGAGCGGGATCAGCCGCTCGACGACGTCCTCGAAGAGCCCATGGCGGCCGCCGCCCACGGCGGCCACCGCGCCCTTGCACAGCGTCGAGAGATCGCGGCGTGGGAGCTCCGGATGATCGAGGACTGGCATGAGCATGCTGTCGACGGCGTTCCACACGGTGCAGCGCTCGCGCTCGATCAGCGACAGCACGCGCGCCGGCTCGAACACATCGACGAGCACGAGGCAGGCGCCATGCGTCCACGCCGTCAACGGGATGTTGACGCCACCCCACGTGCCGGCGGCGGGCAGCGCGTGCAAGACCCGATCGTCGGGTGTCATCCGCAGCGCCTCGCCGGTGTGCCAGCCGTGGGGCACGCAGTTACGATGGGTGATGAGGGCGCCCTTCGGAAACGACGTCGTGCCCGAGGTGTAGAGAATGGTGAAGACGTCGTCCGGAGTGACGCGCGCCGGTGTTGTCACGCCGGCGTCGAGGAGATCGGCGGCGCGATGGCAGCCCGGGTACGGATCCTCCGCGTCCACGATGACGTGGCGGAGTCGCGGAAGCCTCTCGCTCCGCAGTTCGCCCGGTACCGCATCCGCGAGCTCCGGAAGGACCTCGTGCAGCGTCTCGAAGTAATCGACGGCGCCGAGATGGTCGGTGAGGAGCAACGCCACGGCATCGGACTGGCCGAGGATGTAGGCGATCTCGTGCGCGCGATAACGCGGGTTCAGGGCCACGACCACGATGCCGAGGCTGGCCGCGGCGTACTGGGCGATGAACCAGAGTGGTCGGTTGGGCAGCCAGACGGCCAGCGCATCACCCTGGCCGAGGCCGAGTGCCGCCAGTCCGCACGCGAAGGCGCGCGCCCGGTCACGGAGTGCGGCAAAGGTCAGGCGGTCGTTGTCGAAGACGATGGCCTCGCGCGACGGATAGCGGGCGGCCACCGTGTCGAGCATCGACCACGCCGTCACCGCCGCGAACGCGTGATCCGCCACGTCAGTCGAGGCGGTACACGGTCGCCGCGTTCTTCCAGGCGACGCGCTCGGCCACGTTCGGCGGCAGCTCGCCCAGCACGCGACGCGTCCACTGCATCAGGCGGTCGAGCATCGCGGGCTCGAACAGGCGCGGCGCCCACACGTCGATGCCCATCAAGAAGCGATCCGGCATCTTCTCGATCAGCGCTTTCCACCGCGCGTCGAGCGGGCCTTTCTCGGTGGCGAGCGACGGCGTGCGCTGGAAGTGCATGCCGGAGAGATCCACCCGGAGATTCGTATTGCGCGCGAGAATCTTTTCGAGGTCCGCGGGCTTCGCCTCGCCGGCGTGGGCGAGCACGACGACCGCATCGGGTCGGGCGGCCAGCGCCTTCTCCAGCTGCGCGGCCGCCGCCGGCGTCAGCTCGTAATGGATGACGATCGGCACGCCGCGCTCGGCGCCGAGCTTCAGGATGTCGAGGAAGGCGGCGTCGTTGGGATTACGGTCGAGCTTCCGGCTCACCTGGCGCAGGTGCACCTCGCCCATGACGCGTGCCTTGGTGCGCGCGAGCTCGACGTCGAGCGTGCCGGCGGCATCGCCGCGCGTGGGATCGGGGATGGGCAGCCCGGGGACGACGCGGTCGGGATACGCGCGCGCCGCGGCGGCGATCCACTGGGCGTCGTCCTTCTGGACACCGCCGACGCCCAGGAGCACTACCTTGGCGATGTTGTGGCGCTTCATGGCCGCCACGTAGGCGTCCATGGACTTCGCGCTCGGGAGGTGGGAGTGGGCGTCGATCAGTGGGCCAGCGTAGTCGGCGGCGACCGCGGCGCCGGGGAGCAGCAACGCGAGAAGGACCGAGACGAGTAGTGCCAGCACGCAGACTCCTTTCAGACGATGCCGTCCCGCTCGAGGTGCTCGAGCTCGGCTCCCGAGATTCCGAGCGCGCCATACACCTCGGCGTTGTGAGCGCCGAGTGGCGGGCCGGCCCAGCGCACGGCGGCGGGCGTGGCGGTCAACCGCGGCGTCGCCGCCGTCATGCGGACGGCGCCGAGCTCCGGGTCGGGCACGTCGACCAGGATGCCGCGCGCGATCACGTGCGGATCCTTGGTGATGTCGGCGATGTCGTAGACCGCGCATGCGGTGAGATCGCTCGACTCGAAGAGCCCGCGCATGTCGTCGAGCGTGCGCTCGCCGATGGCGCGCGCCAGCGCGGCATCGACGAGGGCGTTGTGGCGGACGCGCGCGTCGTTGGTGGCGAAGCGAGGATCGTCGAGGAGATGTCCGAGGCCCAGTCCGCCGAACAGCGCGGCGGCCGAGGCCGGCGTGGAGGCGGACAGCGCGATCCACTTGCCGTCGCGCGTGCGATACGTGCCGCGCGGGCTCGCGTTGTCCGAGGTGTTGCCGTGCCGCTCGCGCACCGTTCCGTCGAGGGCGTAGCCGGCGGCGTCGGGACCGAGGAGTGAGAGCAGCGGCTCGTACAGCGAGATGTCGACCACCTGTCCGCGGCCGGAGACCTGATCGCGATGGCGCAGCGCCGCGAGCACCGCCGTGCAGCCGGCGAGGGCCGCCACCATGTCGGCCATGGGAAACGACGGCAGCGTCGGCGGACCGTCGGCGTCCCCGGTCGTGTGGGCGAAGCCGCTCATCGCCTCCACCATGGTGCCGAACCCCGGTCGCTCACGGTACGGGCCGTCCTGTCCCCAGCCCGAGACGCGGGCGAACACCAGCCGCGGATTCTCCGCGGAGAGGACGTCCCAGCTCAGACCCCAGCGCTCGAACGTGCCCGGCACGTAGTTCTCGATGAGCACGTCCGCGTCGCGGACGAGCCGGCGCAGCAGGGCCTGTCCGCGGGGCGCCGTGAGATTCAGCGTGATCGAGCGCTTGCCGCGCGCGTAGACCTTCCACCACAGCTCGCCGCGCTCGCGCAGCCACGTGCGGAGCGGATCGCCGCCGCGCGGGTTCTCGACCTTCACGACGTCGGCGCCGTGGTCCGCGAGGATCGTGGCCAGCACGCCGCCCGCGATGAGGCGGGAGCAGTCGATCACGCGCAGGCCGGCGAGCGCGCCGTTCATGACGCCGACTACTATACTCTGCGGCGTCGCGTCAGCCGCCGGGGGCGAAGCGGGCCGCGATCTGCGTCAGCTCGGTGGGATCGGCGTCGGAGACGAGCGCGTACCCGAGTCCGTTGGCCCGCCACAGGATCACCGTGAAGCCGCGGGCCTGGGTGCGATAGGCGTCGACGTTCCCGAGGCGCACCAGGTCGGTGCGCGGCCACGGCAGCCGCTCGGCGCGGAACACCAGCAGCGTGATCGTGTGCTGCCGCAATCCATACACGAAGGCCGCCGCCCGGCGGTCCTCGAAGTAGGCGAGCGCGCCGCCGCGAAGCGGTACCGTCTCGTCGCCGGCGAACGGCACGACCGGCGAGAAATCGAGGCGCCCCTCGAACCACGGCCGGACCTGGTGGACGCCGCCGCTCTCGATCTCCAGCGGGCGCTGGGCCTGCAGGATGCGCAGATGATCGCCGACCGCTTCGCCCACCATCTCGGCCGTCGCCGCCTCGTGCCGGACGACGGCCTGACGGTAGAGCAGGGGCGGCACCGTGACCGCCAGCGCGAGCGCCGCGACGAGGGCGGGCACGAGCGCGCCGCGCCATCGCGGCCGCCGGGTGGCGACCATGCTGGCCGCGATGCGCTCGCGGAGCGCGGCGGAGGCAGGTCGCTCCGGCAGGCGATGCTCGAGCGCTTCGCTGAGCAGCCGCTCGGCGGCGTCCTCGTGCGCGCACTCGGGGCAGCCGGCGAGATGCGCGGCCAGCGCGCGGCTGTCGTCGGGGCCGAGCCGGCCGCGGGATGCGTCGAGAAGCCGGGCCCGTGCGTCGTGACAGCCGAGCGTCATCGGGCGTAGTCCCGCAGTCGCTCGCGGAGCGCCGCGCGTGCGCGTGAAAGGCGCGACTTCACCGTGCCGACCGGGCAGTCGAGCACGCCGGCGATCTCCGTCTCGCTGAGGTCCTCGAGGTCCAGGAGCACCACCGTGCGCGCCTCCTCGCCGAGGCTCAGCAGAGCCGCCTCGATCTCGGCGCCGACCACCTTGCGCAGCCGATCCAGCTCGAGATCGTCGCGCAGCCAGTTGTCGCCGGGGGCCGGCGCGCTCTCGGTGAGGTCGGCGCCGGCCACGATCGGACTCGCGCGCCGCCGGCGATGGTCGCTGATGAACGTGTTGCGCAGAATGCGGAACAGCCAGGCCTTCATGTTGGTGCCAGGCACGAACTGGGCGGCCGCCGCGAACGCGCGCGCGTACGTCTCCTGCACGAGATCCTCCGCGTCCGCGTCCCGGCCGGTGAGATAGCGGGCCAGACGGTGGAGCGCGTCGACGTACGCGAGCCCGTCGCGCGCCAGCGCCTCGCGGCCGCCGCCGTCAGCCATGGACGCACCATAGCACCACGCTCCGTCAGGCCTCGTTTTCAGTGCTAACGCGCGAGGCCGCCGATCGTTCCATCCATCGAACCGTGGAACGAAGGCGCGCGACGTGCGTTGGCAGCGGTGAAGGAGGACACACGATGAGAGCGAATACCTGGATCCTGATGCTGGCCAGCCTGCTCACGCTGTTCGTCGGCGGCGCCGACGCGGCGCCGTCAGGCGAGACGCGCGTGGCGATCAGTCAGTTCACCTTCCGCCCGGCCGTCGTCTCGGTCGCGGCGGGCGACAGCGTGACCTGGGTGAACGAGGACGCCGAGGAGCACACGGTCACCGCGACCGACCGCAGCTACACGTCGGCGGGCCTCGAGCCGGCCGAGACGTTCTCGCATCGCTTCACCGCGCCGGGCACTTACCAGTACTTCTGCGCGCTTCATCCCCACATGACCGCCACCGTCGTCGTGAAGTGACGACGACAGACAGGAGGCTCCCATGTTGAACGAGCGTGCGCGCGTCGATCGTCGTCGCTTCATGCAGTGCCTGGCGTGGGCCGGCACCGGCCTCGTGTGGGCGGCGCGCGGGGGCGTGCTGTCGTCGAGCGTTCTCGGCGACGCCGCCGCGGCGGGGGATTTCACGTTCGCGCAGATCAGCGATACGCACGTCGGCTTCGCCGGCAAGGCCAACCCGGACGCCGGCGGCACGCTGGCCGACTCCATCGCCGCGCTCAACGCGCTCGCGCCGCGACCGGCCTTCGTGCTGCACACCGGGGACCTCACGCACGGTCAGAAGGCCGGCGCCTTCGATCTGCTGGCCGAGTCGCTCAAGGCCATCCGTACGGAGCGGATCTTTTACGTCCCCGGTGAGCACGACGTCTTCCTGGACGGCGGAGCGGAATACCTGGCGCGCTACGGCCGCGGGACGCTCGGCGGCGGCTGGCAGAGCTTCGACTACGGCGGCGTGCACTTCATCGGGCTGGTGAACGTGCTCACGTACAAGGCGGGTGTTGGCGGCGCTCTCGGCAGGGAGCAGCTGGAGTGGCTTCGCCAGGACCTCGCGCCACGGGGATCGAGCACACCGATCGTGGTCTTCACCCACGTCCCGCTGTGGGCGCTCTATCCGGCGTGGGGCTGGACGACGGCGGACGGCGAGGAGGCGATCGCCATGCTGCGGCGCTTTGGCTCGGTCACCGTGCTGAACGGCCACATCCACCAGGCGCTGCAGAAGATCGAGGGGCATCTCGTGTTTCACTCGGCTCGCTCGACGGCGTTTCCACAGCCTGCGCCCGGCGCGGCGCCGACGCCGGGGCCGATGACCGTCGAGGCCGGCGCGCTGCGGCGGTTGCTGGGCGTGCGCGAGGTCAGCTACACGGAGTCATCCGGGCGGCTGGCGGCGGTCGAGCACCCGCTCGCGTAGGTATACTCGCGGCGCCGATGGTGCTCGTCGCCGCGAACCCGTACAGCGGAGCCGGCCCCAATCGCCGTCGCGTGGACGCGCTGCTGGCGGCCTTGCGGGACGCCGGCGCCGCGCCGCACGTGGTGTGGGACGCGAGCGACCGGGCGGCGGCGCTGGCAGACGCCGCGGCGATGGACGGCTGCCGCGCCGTGGTCGCCGCCGGCGGCGACGGCACCGTCGCCCAGGTGATCAACGAGCTGCCGCGCGGCGTGCCGCTGGCCGTGCTGCCACTCGGCACGGAGAACCTGCTGGCGCGGGCACTCGGCTTCACCGCCGAGCCGCACGCGCTCACGCGCTCGCTCGTGGCCGGCCGCACGCGAACGATCGATCTCGGGCGGGCGACGGCGCCGGGCCGGAGCCGTCTCTTCGCGCTGATGCTCGGCGCCGGCTTCGACGCCGCGGTCGTCCATCGCGTCGCGGCGTGGCGTGCGCGGGGCGCCGCGGTCCGCCGCGTGCGGCGGACGAGCTACCTGATGCCGATCGCGGCGTGCGCCGTCGCCTACTCGTACAGCCCCGTGCGGGTCGTCACCGACGCGGGCACCGCCGAGGGCGCCCACTGCATCATCGCCAACGTGCCGGCCTATGCGCTTGGCTTGACGCTCACGCCGGCGGCGACAGCCGACGACGGCCGGCTCGACTGGCTCGTGCTCGAGCGTCCCGGCCTGGCGCGGCTGCTCGCGTATTGCTGGACGGCGTATCGCGGCCGCCATCTCCGGCGCGACGACGTGAGGGCGGGGCAGGCGATGCGACTCCGGCTGACGGCGACAACGCCGGCGCCCGTGCAGCTCGACGGCGATCCCTGGGGCACGACGCCGGTGGACGTGAACGTCGTTCCGCGGGCGTTGACGCTCGTCGCGCCCGGCTAGCGCTTCGTCTTGAAGTGAGCGTTCAGCGCGTCCATCATGCGCGCGAGCGCCTCGCTCTCCGTGCGGCCGGTCGCCGTCACCTTGTACTCGACGGCCTCGGCGACCCACTCGCCGGCGTCGTTCTTGTACACCTCGACCTCGAAGCGCATGACGGGCGGCAGTCTAGCACGTGCTATCATTCGTGCACTTCGCGGAGGAATCGTCGATGGCTTTCTCCACGCGCGACGACGCGCTGCCGCTTCCGTACTCCCAGGCGCTCGAGTCGCTCTCGCTCGGTCCATTGTGGAGCGCACTGCACGTTCTGCTTCCGCACCAGCGTCTCACCGCGGCCGTGCCTCACCGCTGGTCGTGGCGCGACGTGCGGCCCCTCCTGCACGAGGCGGCGCGGCTGGTACCCCTCGAGCAGGCGGAGCGCCGCGTGCTCGTGCTCGAGAATCCGGGACTGAAGGGCACCTACGCCGTGACGTCGACGCTCTACGCCGGCCTGCAGGTGATCCTGCCCGGCGAGGCGGCGCCGAGTCACTACCACACGCCGTCGGCGCTGCGGCTGGTCGTCGAGGGCGAGGGCGCGTTCACCACCGTCGATGGCGTGAAGTGCGCCATGGAGCGCGGTGACTTCATCATCACCCCGCCCATGCGCTGGCACGATCACGGTCACGAGGGCGCAGCGCCGGTGGTGTGGCTCGACGGGCTCGACATCCCGCTCGTCCGCGCGTTCGACGCCTCATGGGTCTCGCGCACGCGCCCGGCGCAGTCGCCGATCGCGACGGCGGTCGAGGGCTATCCGCAGCTGCGCTGGCCGTGGCGCACGATGCGCCGAGCGCTGGCGACGATGGCGGACGCCGCCGCGCATCCGGTCCGCCGCGCCTACGTCATGCCGACCACCGGCGCCGCGCCGCTGCCGACGATGGGCGCGCACGCGCACTGGTTGAGACCCGCCGAGCGCGTGCGGGCGGGACGCTGCACGGCCGGTCGCGTGTTCCACGTCATCGAGGGCCATGGTTGTAGCACGATCGGCGAGACGACGCTCCCGTGGGAGACCGGCGATACCTTCGTGGCGCCGCCCTGGCACTGGATCGAGCACGACAACGGCAGCGCAGCGGAGCCGGCGTGCCTCTTCTCGTTCGACGACGAGCCAGCGCTGCGCGCCCTCGGCCTGTATGTCGAGGAGCGCGCTTCGTAGGAGTGGACTGACTCGCTGCGCGGCTCACCCGGAGGCGCGCCAGGCGAGGATGCGCTCTCGGCGGAGGCGCAGCACGGCGCCGTCCGTGCGCAGGTCCATGGCGCGGTACTGCGGATACTTCGCCTCGAGGAGCTCGAGGGCGCGGCTGAAGACAGCGCCCGTCCTGACCACGTCCGCGCGACCCTCCACGATCACCCAGCGCAGGCGCGACCAGTCCTCGCTCCACTCGTCGACCACCAGCGAGGCGCAAGGGTTCTGGGCGACGTTGCGCAGGCGGCGGAGCTCACGCGTCCGCTTGGGCTTGTCGTCGACGGCCGAATAGAGCGCGTCGGCGTCGAGGGCGAAGCACACGGGGACGACGAGCGGCCGGCCGGCGGCGTCAGCGGTGGCGAGGCGGCCGACGCGGGCCTCGCGCAGGAACGCGAGTGCCCACGCGGGCGCGTCCATTGTGTCGACCGCGCTTACCCGGCTCGAAGCGTGGGTGCTCTGTTCGAGATGGTCGTGGCTCCGCTCCGTGTCACTTGATCAGCTTCGCGTACTGATCGAGGAGCGGGAGCACCTTGTCCCGCGGCTCCGGCGGGAGCAGCAGGATCGAGCGCGTGACGCCGGCCGCGGCGAATTGATCGAGAACACCCTTGTCGGGCGGCGTGGCGAAGGCCGATACGGTGATCGTGCGCATGTCGCGCCCGGCCTTCGCCGCGCGCTCCTTGAGGTCCTTCATCCCGGCCAGCACCTTCTCGGGCGCGCGGCCACGCGGATACCAGCCGTCGCAGAAGTCGACGACTCGCTGAAGAGTGTAGCCGCTCTCGCCCCCGAGGAGGATCGGCGGGTGCGGCTTCTGCACCGGCTTGGGCCACGCCCAGAGCGCGTCGAAGTTGACGAACGTCCCGTGGAACTCGGCGACGTCCTTCGTCCAGATCGCCTTCATGGCGCGGACCTGCTCTTCCAGCTTCTTGAACCGCGTCTTGAACTCCGTGCCGTGGTGCTCCATCTCCTCGGCATTCCAGCCACCGCCCAGCCCGAGCTCGAAGCGGCCGTGGGAGAGCAGATCGAGACTCGCCACCGACTTGGCGGTCGTGATGGTGTCGCGCTCGATGATGAGGCAGATGCCGGTGCCGACGCGCAGCTTCTTCGTCGCGGCCGCCGCCGCCGTCAACGCGACAAACGGATCCAGCGTGTGCTTGTATTGCTCGGGCAGCTCTCCGCCCGCGAAGGGACTGCGCCGGCTGGTCGGGATGTGCGTGTGCTCGGGCACCCAGAGCGACTCGAAGTTACGCGCCTCCGCCTCGCGCGCGAGGTCGTCGATGCGGATGGCGTACTCGGTGGCGAAGATGCAGACGCCGACGTGCATGTCTTCCTCCGTCTTACCGGGGCGACCCGGCGGTGGCACCCGCGGTGGCGGGCACGAGCGAGAAGTGGGTGTGGGTGGCGAGCCAGCGGCCATCGCGGCGCACGAAGGCGATGGTGCAGCGGCCCGGGCGAGGAAAGAGCGACCCATCGCTCCGGCGGCCGCGCGAATCCCAGGTGGCGGCGAGCCAGCCGCGGTCGCCGGTCACGACACCACGCGCGGCCTCCACGTCGATCGTGAAGTCACGGATCACGGGCCAGACGTTGCGCCACTGCTCGCGCTCCACCACGTCGAGACCCGTCACGAACGGCGCCACCGTGCCGAAGGCGACGATGTCCTCGGCGCAGAGCTTGCGCCCGGCCGCGAAGTCGACGGCACGAACGCAGGCCTGCCAGGCGCGCAGCCAGTCGCGCAGGGGTGCGAGCTCGTCGGAGCTCACGAGACGAAGATCGCTTCCGGCACGAAGGCCGAGACGATCCAGTTCGGCGCGTCCACGATCTCGCTGATCTTCAGATCCGCGGCCACCGAGCAGACGACGTACGCCTGCTCGCGCGAGAGACCGCGCGTCTCGACCAGGTGCTCGATCATGTAGCGCACCGCCTGCTGGGCGGCCGTGAAGAGATCGGGCCCGTGCGCCGTCGTCGCGTAGTGCGGCCCGCGATTGGTGGCCGCCGACGGCGGCTGCGGCGTCCGGAGCTGCGGCTCCGCAAGGCGGCGGCCCGACTGCACCTCGAAGCGGAGCGTGATCCGGCCCATCATCTCCACCGCCGTCACGCACACCTCGCCGTCGCCCTGGGCGGCGTGCGCATCGCCCGTGCTGAACAGCGCGCCGTCGACGAGCACCGGCAGATAGAGCGTGGCGCCGGCGACGAGCTGCTTGATGTCCATGTTGCCGCCGGCGCGGCGGGGCGGCATCGTGCTGTGGCCGCCGGGCTCCTCGAGAGCGACGCCCATCACGCCGGGGAAGGGCGCGATCGGCACCGCGACACGATTGCCGAGGCGCGCGTGCTGCTTGTCGCCGAGATCCCAGATCTGCAGGAACGGCTTCGCGAAGTCGGCCTCGGGCAGGAGACCGCGACCCGGGCGGATGGAGGTCCAGCCCCAGTCGAGGGCCGGCTGCACGTCGACGATATGGACGACCAGCGTGTCGCCGGGGCGCGCGCCGCGGACGAAGACAGGGCCGGTGAGGGGGTGCCCGCGAAACGGACCGCGCCGCATCACGTCCTCGTGCGTCGACTCCTTCGAGTAGAACCGGTTCGCGGCGTCGCGCGTGTCGAAGACGACGGTGTCGCCGGGGTCGATGGTGAGGCGCGGCGGCAGCGCGTTGTTCCACTCCTGATGGATCTGCTCGTGATCGAGGTGGTGCGTCGTGCTCATGCGATCTCGCTCCACACGACCATGCCGGTGCCCGAGCGCCAGGCGATGGCGGGCATGTAGGCCAGGACATCGGCCGGTCCACGAGTCATGGCCAGCACGGCGATCCACGCGAGCAGCTCGGCAGTGCCGCCGGAGCCGGCCGTCTCCATGCGCTCGAGCGTGCACTCGCGCAGGAGACGCTCGTGGTCGCCGGCCTTGAGAAGATCGAGGAACCACCGGTCGAATTCTTCATCCACCCAGAAGTAGCGGGGGCCACCCGGCTCGTGCGACAGGCCGCCGGTGGCGATCACGGCGATCCGCGTCGGCGCCGGATAGACGCGCATCACGTCAGCGAGCACGCGCCCCACCTCGTAGGCGCGCACCGGTGCGGGAATCGGCGGCACGTTGCAGTTCATCGTGACCGGGACCAGGCGGAAGCGCGCGTCCGGATTCAAGTAGTGCGTCGGCACGGAGATTCCGTCGTCGAACTGCATCTCGCGCAGGTAGGCGAGCGACAGTCCGCGCCGGGCCGCGTCGTTGACCAGAAAGCGCGCCAGCCCGGGGTCGCCCGGCACGCGGTATTTCTCCATCCCCAGCCATTCGTCGAACCAGTCGGCGGGACCGACGTGCTCGTCGCCGATGCCGACGGTGTACTCGGGAATGTTGTTGATCGGCCAGTTGAGCAGATGATCGTTGCTGAGCATCACCAGCGTGTCCGGTCGCGCGGCCTCGAGCCGCCGTCGCATCTCCGCGGTGGCGGACAGCGCGAGCTGCTGGTACTCGATCGACGCCCGATCGAACCAGCCGGTGAGGCCCGGCGAGTGCGTCATGGCCATCGCCGCCACGATCTCGGCCACGGCTACCGACCCTCGAGCCGCGCCTGCAGGGCCATGGCCTCGCCTGTCTCGACGGGGTACGCGCGCTTGTAGCACTCCAGCGCGGCGCTGGCATTCGAGTTCTGCGCGGCGCCGAAGAACAACCGCAGGATCTGCGGGACATAGTACTGATGCACGCCGAGGTCCATCAGGCGCTTGGGGTCCTTGGCCTGCACCGCGTCGATCTCCGCCCGGCTCAGCCCGAACTCCCGCGCGAGGGCCGGGAAGTCGGTCAGCCAGCGCTCGCGGAGGCGGGCGTCGCGCCGGACGTGGAACATCATCTCGTTCAGCGGCAGCGTCTTGTCACAGCGCTCGACGTTACCCATCGGCGCCGCCCTTGAGGATCTTCGGGTTGATCTTGAGGAACATGATCACGCAGCGCCCGGGGCCGAGGTTGCGGACGTCGTGCGGGACGTTGTTCGGAAACTTCACGATGCCGCCGGCCGGCACGACGATCTCCTCGCCGCCGATCGACATGTTGGCGCTGCCCTCCAGCACGAAGATCGCCTCTTCCTCCCTGGGATGGCTGTGCATGACGGTGGACTGGCCGGGCTCGTAGCAGGCGATCTCCGACCAGAGCTGGTCGGTCTTGAACAGCATCTTCCGTACGCGCCTGTCCGGAGCGAACGCCTTCAGCGCGTGGAGATCGAAGAGCTGCGCCACCCCGGCGCTGACGGCTACGGCGACGTCGTCATCCATGAGTCTTCTCCGTGAGGGGGCTAGTGTACTCGCCTTTCGCCCCGAATCTCCCTGCCGCGCCGCGGCATCTTTACACGTGGGAGGACCAACCATGATCGAGGTGCTCATCGCTCCAGCGCTTATCCTCGCGTTGGTGTTCGGGCTCCTTGCCTGGCGCGTGGTGCGTGATCGCGCCCAGGAACGCGCGCTCGCGCTACGGGCGGAAGTCCAGAACGCGGTGAATCGCGCGCTCGACGGCGAGTCGCTCCTGGCCGTGCAGGTGGAGCCCGCGTCCACGTTTCATCCGGGCCGGGTCGTCCTCATCACGCCGACCGGCTATGAGTGGCTCGTGCACGAGGCGTGGAATCCCGTGATCTCGCACGCGCCCAGGGATTACGAGGTGGTGCTGCGGCACGCTGCGTGAGTCCGCGGCCGGCCGATTTCGGACCGGGTTGCGCTGGTCAGGAATCGGCCGCCGTCGGGTGGCCGGGAGCCGGTAAACAGTCTATAAATCAAGCATTTGAGAAGCATCACCGGCGTGGTACCGGGATTGCGATACGCAGGGGGCATGGTTGACGCAATCATCCGGATCACGACGCTGCTGGTGACCGTGGTCGCCATGGTCAACGTAGGGTACGCCGCACTGCTTGGCCTTCGGCTCGCGCGACGCATCCGTCAGCGTCATCCGGAGCGCTGGCTCGAGCTGGTGCTGCCCGCATGGCGCTCTCCCCGCGAGGCGCTTCGCTGGCTCAAGATGTGGCGCGCAGTCCTCGGCTCCTCCGACCCGCTGATCGCCGCAGTTCGCCGCGAAGCCCGAGTCGTCATGGTCCGTCACGCCCAGCTCTTCGCCTGGTCCGAAACCTGGGCGATGCTCGTCCTGCTGATCGCCCCCCACGCCTGATCACTCCAACTGAACTGCGAGCTGACCGCACAGATCGCTAAATAAGGAGCGCGAGACAGAGGAGCGCCCCGGGTGACCCGGGGCGCTCCGAAGGTTGGGGGCTTGGGGGCCATTTCGGGGCCCCGCGAAACCGGGCGAGACAGAGGAGCGCCCCGGGTGACCCGGGGCGCTCCGAAGGTTGGGGGCTTGGGGGCCATTTCGGGGCCCCCATGTAAATCAATCTATCGGGTTGATCATCAGGCGGACGGTGACGCGGCGCTGGAGCGCCGGCTTCTCGGTGCCCTGCTGCAGCGGGCCGAGGCCAACCGAGTGGATGCGCGAGAGGTCGGCGCCGTTGCCGATCAGGAAGCGGCGCACGGATTCCACGCGGCGCTGACTGAGGCCGACGTTGTACTCGCGCGCGCCCGTCGGATCCGTGTACCCCTCGAGGTCGACGCTGAGCTGCGGATTCTGCTTCAGCTCCTTGGTCACCTGTAGCAGTGCGGTCTGCGCACCGTCGCTCAGATCGGAGCGGTCGAATGCGAACTGCACGTGCAAGGTCTCCACGAGATCCCGCTTGTAGCGGCTGTTCCAGAGGCGGGTGAGACGGCCGTTGACCTCGTCGGCGCGGCCAAAGGCCGAGTCGGCGCGAGCGAAGGCGCCATCGGCACGGGTATAGGCGGCATCCGCGCGCTCCTTCGCGATGCGCGCGCCATCGCCCACCTCGGTGATCGAGGCGTCCGTGCGCGCGAACCGCTCGTCAATTTGCGCGCCTTTCTTGCCCATCAACTCGTTCACCCAGCCCTTCGTGGCGCACGCAGACGTCACCAGAGCGACGACGACCAGCAGCACCGATGTCCACGGACTGCGCATAAGATTTCCCTCCTGATCGGGGTTATTGCCGAAGTAACCGAGTTAACCGGCTCGTGTCTCTGCGGTATTGCAACGCGCAAGCCACACCGTAAAACCGCGGGTGCGCGCGCGCGGCGGCGTCGCGGCGAGAACGCGCGCGCGTCACCGTGACGTCACGCGCGTGACGTCGGTCTCGGATACTCCCCGCTCGTGAGGAAAAAAATTGCCCTGGTCGCCGGCGCCTCGCGCGGCATCCGGCGCGCACGCCCTCCGGCTCGCGACGCCCTTCGACGTCCTCGTCAGGCCGCGAGCCGATACGGCGGCGGGTGAGCGTCGGCGGCCGCCCGGACGGCAACGGCCATCCGCGCAGACGTCACGCCCATGCACCGGGCAAGGCCGACATGTCGCGCCCGGCGGCGAAGGCGCCGCGCGAGCTCGCGCAGGACGGAATCGCCGTCAGCGCGATGCTGCCGTCGGTGATTGCAACCGACATGTTGCCGGCGCTTGCGCGAGCGTGCCCCGCGTGGCGCACCGGCGAGTGCATCCTGTTGCACGGCACTGTCAGTGATACGCGACGGTCTTGACTTCGAGGGGATTTGATTGGAGAGTGGCGCACCGATGTTCTCCTCGGTCAGAACACCTCGCGTGTACGAGCACATCGTCGCGCAGATCGAGCGCGCGATCTTCGACGGCCGGTTGCAGCAGGGCGACAAGCTGCCGGCCGAGCGCCAGCTCGTTCGCGAGTTCGGCGCCAGCCGCGTCGCGGTGCGCGAAGCGCTTCGGGCGCTCGAGCACCGCGGCCTCGTGGAGGTGCGGCAAGGCTCGGCCGGTGGATATTTCATTCGCGAGATGGATGCGGGTCCTGTCGTGCGGGATTTTCAGACGCTGTTCCGTCTCGGTCGCGTCTCGCTCGCGCAGCTCGTCGAAGCGCGCGCCCTCATCGAGCCCGAGTCGGCGCGCCTGGCCGCCCTCCGCGCCAACGAGCCCGACATCAAGGCGGTCTTGGCCGCCCTCGACGCCCGCGCCGAGACCGGCGCGCCCGGCCGCCGGCGGCGCTCGCTCGACGCCGAGTTCCATCGGCTGATCGCCGCCGCCGCCCGCAATCCCGTGCACGCCGTGGTGACGCACTCGCTGACCGCGCTCCAGTCGAACGTGGTGGGCGGACGCACGGATCTCACCGTCGAGGACGATGCGGCCATCGTGACGGCTCACCGCACCATCTACGAGGCGATCGTCGGCCACGATCCGGAGACGGCGCGTGCCGCCATGCACGCGCACATCATCGACATCGAGCAGCGCCTCGGCCGCGTCGGGGTGGAGCGCGCCGCGTCCTGATGCGCGTCCGGGCGCTGCGCGGCTATCGCTACGCCATCGGCCGCGAGCGTGAGATCAGCAAGGCGGTGGCGCCGCCGTACGATCAGATCAGCGCCGAGCAGCAAGAGCTCCTCTACGCGCTGAGTCCCGGCAACATCGTGCGCGTGTCGTATCCGCGCGACCCCGGAGACGCGAAGTACTCGGCCGCCCGCGACACGCTCGCCCGCTGGCTGGCCGATGGCGTGTGGGCTCCGGAGGAGCGTCCGGCCATCTATCCCTACCATCAGACGTACCGCATCGACGGCCGCGACGTGACTCGCATCGGCCTCATCGCGCTCGGCCAGGTGACGGAGTACGCGCGCGGCGAGGTGCTGCCCCATGAGCGCACCCACGCGGGGCCCAAGGAAGACCGCCTGCGGCTGCTCGAAGCCACCGGCGCCGACACGGGCCTCCTGTTCATGCTCGTGAGCGACCCGGGCCGGGAGCTGCTGACGCTCAGCACCCCCGCCGGCGCGCCCATCGCCGAGGCCCGGGATCTCAAGGGCGAGCGCCATCGTCTCTGGCGCGTGGACGACGCCGACGCCATCGCGACGGCCCGGCGTCTCCTCGCGAGCGCGCGTGTGATCATCGCGGACGGGCACCATCGCTACGAGACGGCCGTCGAGTACGCGCGGCGGCATCCGGGCCGCGACGACAAGCTCATGGCCTTCTTCAGCATGGACGCGCCGGGGCTGACGATCTTCCCCAATCACCGGCTCGTGCACGGAGTGCCGGACTTCACGCTCTCGCGTCTGCTGACGGCCGCGGCACGGTGGTTCGATGTCGGTCCGCTCGGCGATCCCGCCGCCTTTCGTCCGGGCAACCGCGCGCTGGCCGTCGTCACCGCCGACGGCGCCGCCCGGCTCACGCTGCGGCCCGAGGCATTCGACGCCATCCCGTGGCCGGCCGGGACGGCGCGCGCCTGGCGCGAGCTGGCTGTCTCCATCCTGCACGAGGGCGTGCTGAAGCCGTTCCTCGACATCACCGACGCGAAGCTGGACGCGAAGACCCACGTGGAGTACACCGCCGATCGCCTGGAGGCGATCCGACTCGCGCGCGACGGGCATCACCAGGCGGCCTTCCTCATCGCGCCGACCACGATGGACGAGCTGGATGCAGTGGTTCGGGGCGGGGCGGTGCTGCCGCAGAAGAGCACGCACTTCTATCCCAAGCTTCTCGACGGCCTCGTCTTCCATCGGGTGGGCGACTGACGACACTCCCGCGAAGAAAGGTCTAGCACGCATGGGAAAGCAGGATCTCGATATCGCCCGCACGGTCACGCTGAAGCCCATCCAGGAGATCGGCGCAACCGTCGGCCTCACGCCCGCGGAGCTCGAGCCGTTCGGCCATTACAAGGCCAAGATCGCGTGGGACGCCATCGAGCGTCGTCACAGTCATCCGGACGGCGCCCTCGTGCTGGTGACGGCCATGACGCCGACGCCGGCCGGCGAGGGCAAGTCGACGACGACGGTCGGCCTGGCCGACGGCCTGCGACGCGTCGGCACGCGGGCGATGGTTGCGCTCCGTGAACCGTCGCTGGGCCCCGTGTTCGGCATGAAGGGCGGCGCCACCGGCGGCGGCCGCGCGCAGCTGGCGCCGATGGAAGACATCAATCTGCACTTCACCGGTGACATGCACGCGATCGGCAGCGCGCACAATCTCCTGGCGGCCATGCTCGACAACCACCTGGCCCAGGGCAACGCGCTGCGCCTCGACACGCGTCGCATCCTCTGGAAGCGCGTGCTCGACATGAACGATCGCGCGCTCCGGAACATCGTGCTCGGCCTTGGCGGCACCGCCCACGGCATTCCTCGCGAGGGAGGCTTCGAGATCACCGTGGCCTCGGAAGTCATGGCCATCCTCTGTCTGTCGAAGGACGTGCAGGATTTCAAGGCGCGCGTCGAGCGGATCGTGGTCGGCGAGACGGCCGAGGGCGCCCTCGTCACCGCCGGACAGCTCAAGGCCGCGGGCGCGATGGCGGTTCTCATGAAGGACGCCATCAAGCCGAATCTCGTGCAGACGCTCGAGGGCACGCCGGCGCTCGTGCACGGCGGGCCGTTCGGCAACATCGCTCACGGCTGCAACTCCGTCGTCGCCACGCGGCTCGCCCTCAAGCTGGCGGAAGTCGTGGTCACCGAGGCGGGCTTCGCCAGCGACCTCGGCGCCGAGAAATTCTTCGACATCAAGTGCCGCACGGCCGGCCTCGTCCCTGCCGCTGCCGTCATCGTGGCCACCGTCCGCGCGCTCAAGATGCACGGCGGTGTGGCGCTCGCAGATCTCGCGCGACCGGACGTCGACGCCGTGCGCCGCGGGCTCGAGAACCTCGCCAAGCATGTCGAGAATGTCCGGCTGTTCGGCGTGGCGCCGGTGGTGGCCGTCAACCACTTCGCCGGCGACAGCGAGGCCGAGGCCGCGGTCGTGATGGAGGCCTGCCGTGCCTGGGACGTGCCGGCGGAAATCTCGCGCGGCTGGGAGCAGGGCGGCGCGGGCACGATGGCTCTCGCTCGGCTCGTGCTCGACACGGTGAAGGGCGCCGATCGCAACGCGTTTCATCCCCTCTATGCCGACGACCTGCCGCTCGCGCAGAAGATCGAGACGATTGCCATGAATGTCTACGGCGCCGACGGCGCTCGCCTCATGCCGGCGGCGGCGCAGAAACTCGCGCGCTGGGAGTCGCTCGGCTACGGGCGGCTGCCCGTGTGCATGGCGAAGACGCAGAACTCGCTGTCGGACGACGCCCGCAGGCCCGGACGCCCGCGTGGCTTCACCGTGAACATCCGCGACGCCAAGCTCGCGGCGGGCGCCGGCTTCGTGGTGGCCTACGCGGGCGACATCCTCACCATGCCCGGCTTGCCGAAGGTGCCCGGCGCCGAGTCGATGGACATCGACGTCTCCGGCAACATCGTCGGATTGTTTTGATGGGGGCCCCCGAGATGGGCCCCCAACCCCCCAACCTTCGGGCGCGCCCCGGCAAGCGTGGCACGCCTCTAGCCCGGCAGGTCGAACAGAGCCCCTGATTCGCTAACCAGGCAGGTCGAAGAGAAGCGCTTCGGCGGGCTCGAGGGCTTCGATGTCGAGGCGGCGCTCATTCTCGATGGCGGCGCCGTCGCCCGGCTCGAGGCGCTCACCGTTGACCAGCAGCGCGCCGCGCGCGACCTGGAGCCAGGCGAGACGTCCGGCGCCGAGCGCGTGCTCGACGCGCTCGCCGCGCGCGAGCGTTGTCGCATAGACCGCGGCGTCCTGGTGGATCGTCACCGCGCCGTCACGGCCGTCGGCGGCCGCGATGAGGCGCAGGCGACCGCGGCGCTCCGGCTCGGCGAACGTCTTCTGCTCATATCCGGGCGCGATCCCGCTCCGGGCCGGCTCGATCCAGATCTGCAGTAGGTGAACGGGCTCCGTCTTGGACGCGTTGTACTCGCTGTGGCGGACGCCGGTTCCCGCGCTCATGCGTTGGACCTCGCCGGGACGGATCACCGAGCCGGTGCCGAGGCTGTCGCGGTGCTCGAGCGCGCCCTCGAGCACGTAGGTGATGATCTCCATGTCGCGATGGGCGTGCGTCGGGAATCCGGTCCCGGGCGCCACCCGGTCCTCGTTGATCACCCGCAGCGGGCCCCAGCCCATGTGGCGCGAATCCCGGTAATCGGCGAACGAAAACGTGTGATAGGTATCCAGCCAGCCGTGATCGGCGTGGCCGCGCTCTTTCGCCTTGCGAATCGTGATCATGTGCGATGCCTCCGCCTCGTAGGACGCCCCTCGCGAGCCGGTGGATTCGTCAGCGGTCGGGCGTCCGCCTCGCCGCCGCTCGCTCGAGCTCGATCCGGATGGCGCGCGCTCGCGGGCTCGCGTCTCCGTTGCTCCGCGGCGCGAATGATGGCCAGGCGCTCGCGGTCGAACCGGACCCGCTCGGCCACGACTTGGCAAGGAAGGCGGTGCCGCTGAGATAGATAGAGGGCAGCCAGCCCGCCGACCGTCGGCCACGCCACCGCCAAGAGCGTCGCTCCGACGCAACCGATATGCCACCCGCGCGCACGATCAGCTGGTGCTTCGTTCTTCGACGAGGACACCGGTGGGCGTCGGTGTCGAGTGCTCTTGCTTCCACAGGAGCGGGAGCGCGAGCAGGGGCAGGAGGCCGATCACGCCGACGGCGATCATCAGGCGGCCGAGATTCGAGTAGTCGTGCTGCGTGACGGCGAACGCCGTGTTCAGGTACTGCGTGAAGAGCTGGCTGGCGGACAGCGCCAGGTTCATGAGCGAGGCCATGATCGCGAACATCGTCGCCTCGCCGCCCGCCGGCGCCGTCTTCGCGATCAGCACGAGCATCGGCACCATCGTGAGCTGCGCGAGCGGCGCCGAGATCGTCGTGTCGATGAACGCCAGCGTGCGGGCCGAGATGCCGAGCCACTCGTGGAGCCCATAGAAGAGGCCGATGTTCGGCAGATAGAGCAGGGTGGCCGCGACCATCACCCACAGCAGCGTGAAGCTCACCGGTCGTTTGACGATGGTCTTCCTGAACACGAGCAGGCCGGCCAGGCTCAGGACGCTGCCGACCTGCGCCAGCACACCGAGGAAGCGTTGATCGAAACCGAGCTGGTCGATCGCCCAGTAGCTGTAGCCCTGGCCCACGCTCGGCGTGGCGCGGAAGAGGAAGATCACGACCGCGGCCACCGCGACCGCGCGGCTGATGCCGATGCGCGCGAGCAGGAACGAGATCAAGGCGGCCGAGACGACGAGGACGATCTCCTCCGCGTACGGCACGTCGGCCAGCTGGAGTGCCACGCCGAAGGTGGCGTAGCCCAGCCCGACGAGCAGGACGAGGCGCGCCTTGCCCCCGCCGAATGGTCCGCCGTCGGCGCGGACCGGCCGCGGCCGGGTGGCGCGTGGGATGAACGGCACGGTCGCCGCGACGACGATCGGCAGCAGCATGGCCGCTGCGAACGTGGCTCGGGGTCCGATCGTGCCGGCGAGAAAGCCCGACAGATAGCCGACGCCGATGCCGCCCGCCAGCAGCACCATCCGACCGAGCGTCTGGATCTGCCCCATCTCCTCGTCGCTCAAGGCCACCTCGACGCTCAGCGCGTCGGCGACGACGTCCTGGATCATGAGACCCACGGTGACGAGG
>Ga0209382_10002236_pt1 | contig 28621 bp, 25 predicted proteins | sample SoiMetdeltSBSDD5_FD_187599 | JGI IMG/M metagenome (GOLD analysis project Ga0209382, IMG submission 187599) | Bulk soil microbial communities from a Populus tree surrounding site in Tennessee, USA - Soil MetaG P. deltoides SBSDD5 (SPAdes) (version 2) | ecosystem: Environmental > Terrestrial >...
CTATCAGCGCGTGACGCTGGACATCAGCCAGATCGGCGACCGCCTGCGCGAAACGGGCGTGCGCTTCTACGGCACGCTCGATCTGCCGCCGGGCAAGTACGCGCTGAAGAGTCTCGTGCGCGTCGCGGAGACCGATCGCAAGGGCTACCAGCGCATCGATCTCGATGTGCCGACCTCGGGCGACGTCGCGGTCGTGCGGCCGCTCTTCTTCGCCGAGGCGGGGAACTGGGTGATGGTCAAGTCCGCCGGCGACGATCCGAAGACGCCGTACCCGTTCGTCCTCGGCCCCGACACGTTCATCCCCGCCGCGCGCGCGACGCTGCGCAAAGGCGAGCCGCGCCTCTTCACCGTGTTCGTCTACAACGCCGCGCCTGATGAACTGACGTGGGAGACCGCGCCCGTCGCGAAGCTCGTCTCCGAGGCGCGAAGCGACGATGTGACGAAGTACCTGTTCGCGCTGGAGCGGTTCCCGAACGACGCGAAGGAGCTCGCGGTGACGATCCGCAGGAAGGGCTCCGCGGACGCGAGAACGGTCACGGTGCCGCTCCGCGTGCAGTGAGATGTGGAGTGCGGAGGCAACGCCTCCGCTTTCCTATTCACGCGATTGGAAAGCGGAGGCGTTGCCTCCGCACTCCAAACTCAGAACCGCCACCTCGAGTCGCGGTGCAGCGAATCCAGATCGTCGTCGTGTCTTGCGTGGTCCGCCACGTCGAACCCTGCCTTCTCCGCGCGCTGCAGCCATTCGAACGCCGCATCGCGGTCGCCCTGGAGCGCATACGCGCAGGCCATGTTGTACGACGACGTGCCGATGCGATAGTTCAGCGCGAGCGCGCGTTGGAACGCTTCCTTCCCGGTCGCGTAGTCTCGCGCCTGCAGTGCGGTGAAGCCGAGGTTGAACCATGCGCGGCCGGAGCTCGGATACTTCTTCACCATCTCCCGATGGTGCCGCACCGCGTCCTTCCAATTGTCGAAGAGGAAGGACACCGGACCCTCGCAGCATCCGCGCATCTCCAGGTCCTTCGCCTTCTCCTGCACGCTGTCGAAGCCCGGCTGCGTGCGGAGGAATGCGATGTCCGGATCGTGTTCGAACTTGTCCTCGCTGGAGAAGCCGTTCTCGGCGGCCTTGTCGAGCCAGGCCATGCCGTTGCGTGCGTCGCCCTTGAGCGAGTACGCGCAGGCGATGTTGTACGTCGATGCGCCGACCTTCTCGCCTGCGTCGATGGCCTTCTGGAACGCCTCGATGCTCTGGTCCAGCTTGCGCAGCCGCAGCAGATCATGCCCGACGTCGAACCAGTCGTCGGCGTTCCTCTTCGAAACCTTCTCGCTCTTCAGCTCCTTCAGTTTCTCCACTGCTTCGGTCTCGCGGCGCGTGGCCGCGTCGCCGAGCTTCGCCTCGAGCATCGTCCGGAAACGGCCGTCGGAACGGATCGGATCGAAGTCGGAGTCGTCGGCGATCTTGTCGAAGTCGTCCCAACCCGCGTCGATCGCACGATCGAGCTCCGCGAGCGCGCGTTCGACGTCGCCGGTGAGAGCGTACGAGCACGCTGCGTTGTAGTACGAAGTCTCGGGACGGTATCCCTCGTCGGCCGCGAGGCGGAATGCCACCGCGGCTTCGTCGTAGCGTTCGTTGTGATAGAGGTCGTACGCGCGCTCGTACCGCTCTTTGGCGTTCTTCGGCTCGCGCATGAACTTGTCCGCGCGCTTGTCGTACTTGCCGAGCTTCGCCAGGAGGAAGTCGCCGATCGCCTCGATCTCCGGCGCGACCTCGGCGTCCGGCGTGACCTCGACCGCGGCATCAGTCTTCAGCTGCTCTTCCTGGATCACCGGCTTGGCGTTCTTCTCCTCCGAAGGCCGCGCGATGAGGCGCAGCGCGGAGACCGGCACGATCACCGCGACTGCGAGCGCGCACGCGATGGCGACACGCCGCCCGCTGAACACTCGCCGTGTCACGTCCCGTTGCAGAATCGATAGGAGGCGCCCCTCGAGCTGCGTCTTTCGTGACATGGCGAGCGTTACCGAACGGAACGGATCGAAAACCGGCATCGTGCGCGCGATCTCGAGAAGGTGATCGGCATAGACGGACGGCTTCGTCCCGCTGGCGAGCACCAGATCGTCGCATGCACGCTCGCACTCGCTGCGTCCGGCACGTTCGAGCGACCAGGCAAGGGGATGGAACCAGAACAGCGAGACAGCAGCGCGGGTGAGGATCAGTGAGATGCCGTCCCAGCGCTTGAGGTGCGCGAGCTCGTGCAGCAGCACGACGCGCAGGCGCCCGGCGGGCCAGGTGACGACGTCGACGGGGAGGAGAAGGACAGGAGTGAAAAAGCCCCACACGATGGGAACGGCGACACGCGAGGAGCGGAGGAGTCGGACGTCGCGCTCGAGCGCGAGGTGGCCACGCGCGAAGTCGAGCTCTTTGAGCGCGGCGTCGGAGGTCAGTTCCTCGGCGTCACGGGCCACGAACCAGACTCCGATCATTCCGAGGAGCATGTGCGCGAGCATCAGCAGCGCGACGATCCCGAGGCTGACGACGATCATTCCCTTCCACGTCGTGCGGACGACCTTGGCGGTTCGCTGAATGACGGTGATCGGCCGGTCGGCGATGCCGGTGGCCTTGGCGACGGAGATGGCGGTGGCGATGGGCTCGTTGTCGGACAACCCGACAGTTGCCCGTTGTCCGTTGCCCGTTGCCCGTGCTGTTTCGACCTGGGCAGACTCCACGGGGAACGGGTCACTGGTCACGGGCAACGAGAGTTCGAGCGCGGGAAGCACCAGCGTGGCGATCGGCATCGCCGCGACGGCGATCAGCGCGGCCGTCGCCACGATGTGTTTCATCGCGGCGGACGCTCTCGGCATCGCGGCGAGGAGGAGGCGGGCGATGGCCAGGATCAGCGTGGCCTTCACGGCCATCCACAGCAGTCCTTCCGCGGCATTCGCGGCCTGGAGTCGTGCGGCGAGCTCGAACAGCGTGGTCATGTCAGCGTCCTTCCTTGCGCGCCTCGTCGATCAATATCGAGAGACGATCCAGCTCCTCAGCGGTTAGCTTGCCTTTCTGCCGCTCGATCAGCGTGGCCACGACGGTCTCCGCGGAGCCGTCGAAAAACGTGGTCAGAAGCTGGTCGAGCGCCGAGAGGCGTACCTTTTCACGGTTGCCGGTCGGTTTGTATACGTAACGAGTGCCGTCGTGTTCATGGCGGAGGTGCCCTTTCTGCTCGAGCACCCGCAATGTGGCCCGCACCGCCGAGTAACTGGGCGGATCGGCCATCGTCTCCATGACCTCGCCGGCCGTGGCCTTCTCGCGCGCGAAGATGATGTTCATCATCTCCCTTTCCCGGCGGCTGAGCGGATCCTGCTGTTTTTTCACCATGTGCTGGAAATTTAGCACCGGGAGGGGGAAGGGGCAAGGGGGACACGGAAAGTTCACATGACAGTTGGCAGTCGGCAGTTGGCAGTAGACAGGAGGCCGCCGCCCATCCACCGGTCGGGCGGGGGCCTCCTGTCCACTGCCAACTGCCAACTGCCAACTCCAAATCGGTATGATGCGCGCCGTTTCCAGGGAGGCACGCAATGGGCGCAATCACCGACTTCATCGACCACCACTACCGCCACTTCAACGCCGCCGCGTTGAAGGCCGCCGCGCAGGACTACAACAAACACCTCGCGAAGGGCGGGCAGATGCTCGTCACCCTCGCTGGCGCGATGTCCACCGCGGAGCTCGGGCTCTCGCTGGCGGAGATGATCCGGCAGGACAAAGTCCAGGCCATCAGTTGCACGGGTGCGAACCTCGAGGAAGACATCTTCAACCTCGTCGCGCACGACTGCTACGAGCGCGTGCCGCACTACCGCTACCTCTCCGCGCTCGACGAACAGGCATTGCTCGAGCGGCACATGAACCGCGTCACCGACACCTGCATCCCCGAGGGCGAGGCCATGCGGCGCATCGAAAAGGCGGTGCTCAAGCACTGGATGGACAAAGACAAGGCGGGCAAGCGCCTGTTCCCGCACGAGTTCATGTACGAGATCATCCGCGACGGTTCGATCGAGGAGTTCTACCAGATCGATCCGAAGGACTCGTGGATGGTCGCGGCGGCGGAGAAAAACCTCCCGATGTTCGTCCCCGGCTGGGAGGACTCCACCCTCGGCAACATGTACTCCGGCCACTGCATCTCCGGCGACGTGAAGAACGTTCACACCGTCCGCACCGGCATCGAGTACATGATCGAGCTCGCGGATTACTACACGAAAACCTCCGCCAAGTCGTCGATCGGCTTCTTCCAGATCGGCGGCGGCATCGCCGGCGACTTCCCGATCTGCGTCGTCCCGATGCTGCATCAGGACCTTCAGCGCACCGAGGTGCCGCTGTGGGGCTACTTCTGCCAGATCAGCGACTCGACGACCAGCTTCGGCTCGTACTCCGGCGCGGTGCCGAACGAGAAGATCACCTGGGGCAAGCTCGGCGTCGACACGCCCTCGCATGTGATCGAGAGCGATGCGTCGATCGTGGCACCGCTGGTGTTCGCGTACGTAATGGGTTGGTGAAAAGCGAAGCCATCGTTTAGGATGCCTCCGATAAGTTATTCGGAGGCGTCCATGCGGACATCCATCCTCGTCTTCCTTCTCATCGGGGCATTCGCCGCTGTTGCCGAACCGCCGGTCCCCATCGACCCCATCGTCCATAGCATCGACTACGCGGTCGTGCCGGTCGAGGGCGGCACGATCATCGCGATCCGCGGCAGGAACTTCGACGGGGGTCCGTGTCAGGTCCATCCGCACGACGGTTGCGGTCCCGCGGTCTCCTTTTCCTTGCCGCATCCGGATGGTTGCTGTTTCACCGGCGCGGGAGAGATCGTCTCGGCTTCGGACACGGAACTGTTCGTGAAGACTCCTCCCCACATTGCGACGCTCGCGGACGTGCACGTGCTCGCGCGGTCCGGAAGAAGAACCACCGTGCGCGGAGGTTTGCGCTTCGGCCGTCCGGGATTCCGCCGCGTGCTCCTTCCGGTCGGATTCCGCGGCGAGGTGCCGGGAGCGTTTGGATCGCGATGGGTGACGGAGCTGACCGGACGGATCTTCTATCGCGGACAGGCGGAAGTCACTCGGACGCCGTACTCCGAGCCGCGGCATCTGGTCGAAGGACCATTCCGGTTCGAAGACTTGCCCACCCACGGTCACGGCGCGTTCGTCTACGTGCCGGAAGGCGACTTCCTCGACCTGAGTCTCCGCGTCCGCGATGTGTCGCGAGAAAACGAGAACTACGGGACGGAAGTGCCGCTGGTGACGTCCGAAGAGACGACCACGGCATTCGGCTTTTTCTTCCTCGACATCCCGATGGGCCCGAAGTACCGGCAGACGCTGCGCATCTACAACTTCGAAGGCAAGCGCGCCGCAAACATCGGCGTCCGAATCCTCGCCCGTAACGGCACCGAGAATCTCGTATTCAACCAGTACACGATGCCCGACGGACCGATCGAGGAGTTTCCGACCGAGCCCGGGTACCTGGAGCTGAACCTCGCCGACCTCCTTCCCGGGTACGAGGGCAGCGTCGATGTCTCCGTCTCCCACTCGGCCGGCCCGCGCCTTTGGAGTATGGTCAGCATCACCAACAACGAGACGCAGATGGTGACGATGGTGACGCCGACGATGAGCGAAAACGGCAGCATCGCGATCATTCAGTAGGCGCCTGGACTTGTTCTACGATGGCGGTGTGAAGCTCACCGCCATCGCATTCGTTCTCCTCGCCACCACCCAGTCGCCCGTCGAGACCCACATCCGCACCCTCTCCACCGACGCCATGGAAGGCCGCGGCCTCGGTACGAAGGGCCTCGACAAGGCCGCCGACTACATCGAGCAACAGCTCCGCGCGGCGAAGCTCGCGCCCGCGTTCGGGAAGTCATACCGCCAGAAGTTTCCGGTGAAAATCGGCGTCGCCCTCGGAACGAACAACCACGTCGAAGGTCTGAAGGATGACGAGTGGACGCCGCTCGGCTTCTCCAGTCCCGGCTCGTTCTCCGGTCCGATCGCGTTCGTCGGCTACGGCATCGAGGCCGCGCCGTTGAACTACCGCGAGCTCGACGGCATCGATCTCAAAGGCAAGGTCGCGCTGATGCTTCGCTACGAGCCGCAGGAGCGCGACGAGAAATCCGTCTTCGACGGCAAGCGTCCCAGCCGCTGGTCGGCGATGCGCTACAAGGCCATGCAGGCGCGCGAGCGCGGCGCGGTCGCGGTGGTGTTCGTCACCGGACCGCTGCAGGACGAGGCGAAGGACAAGATTCCCGCACTCGCGAACGACGGCCCCGAAAGTCCGGCAGGCATTCCGATCATCCAGGTGAAGACGTCGACGGCGCAGAAGTGGATCGATCTCAATCAGTTTCAGAAGGACGTCGACGCGGAACTGAAGCCGCGCTCGCGCGTGCTCGACGCAACGCTCACCGGCACGGTCGACGTGAAGGCTACCTTCGCGGAAGGACAGAACGTCGCCGGTTTTCTTCCGGGCCGCGGCAAGCTCGCGAATGAAGTGATCGTCATCGGCGCGCACTACGACCACCTCGGCTACGGCGGCAGAGGCTCGATGCGCCCGAACGACAACGCCATCCACAACGGCGCGGACGACAACGCATCCGGCACGGCCGCGGTGATCCACGCCGCGACACGGTTGCGCGACATGCTCGCGAACGTGAAGGACCGCCGCACGATCTTCGTCGCGCTCTTCTCCGCCGAAGAAGTGGGCCTCGGCGGCTCCGCGTTCCTCGTCGACCATTCGCCGGTCCCGCTCGACCACATCAAGGCGATGATCAACCTCGACATGGTCGGCGCGATGAAGGACGACAAGCTGGTCGCCCTCGGCGCGGAATCGGCGCCGGAGTGGAAAGCGCTGATCGACAAGCTGGGCACGGAGCTGAAGCTCAACGTCTCGTCCGGCGGCGACGGCTACGGTCCCTCGGACCAGACATCGTTCTACGCGAAACAGATCCCGGTGCTGCACTTTTTCACCGGCTCGCACGAGCGCTATCACACGCCCGACGACGACGCCGACGCGATCAACTTCCAGGGCGCCGAGCGCACTGCGGAGCTGACCTCGCGCGTCGCCGCGACGCTCGCGCGGGGCGAGGTCACTCCGACGTATGCGCGATCGACCGCCGCACCGCCGATGCAGGGCGACAGTCGCGGCTACGGCGCGTACCTCGGAACTGTTCCGGACTTCACGGCGATGGAAGCAACCGGCGGCGGCGTGAAGCTCGCCGACGTGCGCACCGGTGGTCCCGCGGACAAGGCGGGCATCAAGGGCGGCGACGTGATCGTCGACATGGGCGGCACGCGCATCGAGAACCTCTACGACATGACCTACGCGCTGCAGGACCACAAGCCCGGCGAGACGATCGACGTCGTCGTGCTGCGCAATGGTGAGCGCGTCACACTGCACGCCACCCTCGGCACCCGTGGAACGCCGGCGTCCCCGCCGGCTGGCGCGGCGGCGTCCTCGCCGCCGTTCGAGATCAAAGCCGGCAAGCCGTTCGAGAAAACGTTCGAAGGCGAAAAGCACCTCAAAGACGTCCGGCAATTGACGTTCGGCGGTGAGAACGCCGAGGCGTACTTCAGTCCCGATGGGAAAAAGCTGATCTATCAGTCCACGCCCGAGCGCGGCGGCTGCGACCAGCAGTACGTGACGGACCTCGCCACCGGCGAGTCGAAGCTCGTGTCGAGCGGCAAGGGACGCACGACGTGCGGATACTTCTCGTATCCCGCCGGCGATCGCATCCTGTACGCATCGACGGAAGCGGTCGGTACCGCGTGTCCGCCGCCGCCGGATCGCAGCCGCGGCTACATCTGGGGCGTTTATCCCGCGTACGACATCTACCTCGCGAAGGCCGACGGCTCGGAGAAGAAGCGCATCACCGAGACGGCGGGTTACGACGCAGAAGCGACGTGGTGCCACAAGGGCGGGAAGATCATCTTCACCTCCGTGCGCGACGGCGATCTCGATCTGTATGCGATGAACGAGAGCGGCGGCGACGTCAAACGGTTGACGTCCACGCCCGGCTACGACGGCGGCGCGTTCTACAACGCGGACTGCACGGAGATCGTCTGGCGCGCGTCGCGATTTTCCGATCCCGCGCAACTCGCCGACTACCAGGCGTTGCTGCGCGAAGGCTTTGTCCGGCCTTCGAAGATGGAGCTCTACGTCGCGAAGGCGGACGGCTCGGGCGCGAAACAGATCACCAGCAACGGCGCCGCGAACTTCGGCCCGTACTTCACTCCCGACAACAAGCGCATCATCTATTCGTCCAACGTCCTCGATCCCCGCGGCCGCGAGTTCGACATCTTCATCGTGAACAAAGACGGCACCGGCGAGCCCGAACGCATCACCACCGCCCCCGCCTTCGACGGCTTCCCGATGTTCAGCCCCGATGGCCAATGGCTCGTGTGGGCGTCGAATCGCGCGAACCCGGAGGGACGGGTGACGAATCTGTTCATCGCGAAATGGGTGGATTGAACGACATCACCACCAATCCCACGGTCATCAATCCAAACACGACCTCCGTCCACCCGATCTTCTTCGCGGGAGGCACGGGCCGCGCGAGTTGCCACGCCGCGCGTGCGAACAGTAGCGCCATCGCGACGACCGCGAGCGGTTTCACGAAGAGCGCGACGAGGACGATCGCGATCGCGTGCAGCGCGAGCGGAGGAGCGGAGGACGCGGAGCGTCCGTGCGAGCGCGCGAGGAGTGCGCGCACGTACACGATCGAAGGGATCGCGCGCGCGACGATGATTCCGGACAGCGCGAGCGCGGGCACGATGCGCATGCCGGACGCGATCGCGATCGCCGCGGCGCTCGACGCCATCGCCGCCGCACCGCCGAGCTCCGGGAGCAACGCGCGGCCGCGATTGTTCGCGTCGTAGAGAATCTGCGTGATTCCCAGCGGCGCGACGAGTCCGATCGGAACGATCACGACCCATCCCGACATCGCGACCGCCGCGCCGAGCGACGCAAGCGCGAGCGTCGCGTACGACACGGCGAAGAGCCAGCACCACCGCGTTCGCGGATACGTGCAGCCGCGCATCGCGTCCTGCAGTCCGAGGCGAAGGGGCTGGCGGGTGAGGAATCCGAGGACGAAGGCGAGCGCGACGAACAGGCCGCCGCGCGACGGCGCGACCGCGAGGCCGAGAACGATCGGCTCGAAGAGAAACCCCCAGCCGCCATGCTCCGTCGGCAGCGCGAGCGGGCGCAGCGACACTCGGGGGAGCGGAAGCGAGGGGAGGGTGGCGGTGCTCATCGCGATTCAGTGTGGGGTCGCGAGCTGGCGGAGACCATGATCGAAATCATACGATCGCGCCAATGCCGCTCGAACCGCCCATTCCCTTCAACTCGATCCCGCTGCTTTCCGCGCTCCGCAATGACGATCGGGAGGCGCTCGCGCCGCTGTGTCGCATGCGCGGCTTCGAAAAGGGGGAGACGATCTTCCGCGAAGGCGATCCCGCGGACCGCATCCACTTCGTCGTCCTCGGACGAGTGAAGATCGTGAAGGCCGCGGGCGGACGCGATGTCATTCTCGAGATCCTCGGACCCGGCGAACCGGTCGGCGCGGTGGCCGTGTTCGAGCGCAAGCCGTTCCCCGCGAGCGCGGTGACGCTCGAGGGGACGAGCATTCTCTCGATCCCCGAGCGCGAGTTCTTCCAGCTCATCGAGTCGAGGCCGGACATGATGCGCCGCCTGCTGGCGGGCCTCACGTATCGCCTGATCATGGTCAACAAACGCCTCGCCGACATGACCGGCTCCGCCGAGTACCGCACCGCGCGTCTCTTCCTCACCCTCGGCGACCGCGTCGGCACGCCCTCGGAGTCCGGTTTGTTCATCCCGCTCGCTCTGTCGCGTCAGGAGATCGCGGACCTCATCGGCACGACGCTCGAGACGGCGATCCGCCTCATGAGCCGCTGGCAGAAGGACGGGATCGTGCTGACGGAGAAGAGCGGGTTCGTGGTGCCGGACGTAAAGGGCTTGCGCGAGCTCACGGAAATGTAGGGCCGCCGCCCCGGCGGCCGTACCGCCGGCGCCCCGCCGGCCAGGGGCCGGCGGTACGGCCGGCGAGGCGCCGGCCCCCCCCCGCAACTATTTCTTTCCCTTCAGGTGCGTGTCCAGGAACGTGAGAATCGCTCCGTACGCCGTCACCTGATTCTTCTTCTTCGTGAACCCGTGCCCCTCGTCGTCGAACACCACGTAATCCACCGGCACGTTGTTCTTCTTCACCGCTTCCACGAGATCGTCCGACTCCGCCTTGATCACGCGCGGGTCGTTCTTGCCCTGGATCACGATCAGCGGCTTGCGGATCTTGTCCGCGTGAAACACCGGCGAGGTCGCCTTCAGCATGTCCAGCTCCGTTTCCGGATTGCCGATCTCGTCGTACAGCGACTGACGGCCCGCTTCCCACCACGGCGGAATGCTCTGGAGCGTGCGCACCCAGTTCGTCACGCCGAAGATGTCGACGCCGACGTCGAACACTTCCGGTTGGAACGCCAATGCCGCGGCGACCATGTAGCCGCCGTAGCTGCCGCCCATGATCGCCACGCGCGAGCCGTCGACGTACGGTAGCGACGCGAGATACTTCTTCGCTTCCACGCAATCCCACAGCGGCTCGCGTCCGTGCTTGCGGTCGTCCGCGACGAAGAACGTCTTGCCGTAGCCCGATGAGCCGCGGTTGTTGATGTCGAGCACGACGTAGCCGTGATTGGCGAGGAACTGCGCAGAGTACTTGTAGCCGCGCCGCGCTTGTCCGCCCGGGCCGCCGTGCACCATCAAGATCGCCGGCGACTTCGCGTCCGCCGTCGCCTGATGCGGTTTGTAGAGGATGCCCGGGACCACCATCTTGTCGAACGACTCGAACCGCACCACCTGCGTGTCGACGAGATCCTCGGGATCGACGTCCTTCGTGAGCGTGTCGGTGAGGCGCGTGGTCTTGCCGGTGGTGAAGTCGTGTACGTAGAGGTTCGACGGCGCGCGGTCCGCATCGACGTACATCGCCATCCGCTTGTCGCTCGGCGAGAACCTGATCGTGTTGATGTTGCCGCTCGGCAACTTCGGCAGCGCGACCGCCTTGCCGCTCTTCGCCTCGAAGACGCGCACGGTCGAGCGCGCGTCTTCGTTCGTGATCGTGTACCAGTACTTGCCGGTCTCGGAGAACTCGGCGTTCCAGATGTCCCAGTTTGCCTTGTCGACGTCTTCGCTCTTGCCGGTCGCGAGCTCGTAGCGGCGCACGCGCAGGAACTCCGAGCCGTCGTTCGTGCGGAAGTAGAGCCACTTCGACGTCGGATCGAAGTCGCCGGCGCTGAATTCCGAGCGTCCCTTGTGCTCGGAGATCTTCCTGGTCTCGTTCTTCACGACGTCGTGCAGGAAGAGATCGTTGTCGGCGGTGCTGATCGGCTTGCTCGCCGCGATCCAGCGCCCGTCGCTGGAGACGAGCTCCGGCTCGTAGCCACCCTCGTTCTTGAAGATCATCTTCCGCTCGTACGTGGCCGTGTCGTAGCGGTAGACATCGAAGTACTTCGGATCGCGCTCGTTGGTCTCGATGAAGAACGATTTCTTGTCGCCGCTCCACGAAGCGAACATCGCTTTGAGCTTGTCTCCGGGCGTGAGATCGCGCTCCGTTCCATCCTTCTCGCGCACGTACAGGTGATTCAGCTCGTTGCCGCTCTGATCACGTGTGTAGAGAAAGCGCGTGTCGTGCGGGAAGAAGGAGATCGCGGACGTCGTGTCGGTCGTCGACGTGGTCAGCGCCCGCGCCTTGCCGCCCGCGACCGGCACCGCGTAGACGTTGCGGATGCCTGTCTCGTCCGAGGAGAAGAGGATCTCCTTCTCGTCCGGGGAGAACGACGCGCCGCCGACGGCGACGGTGTTCATGAACTGCTCGATCGTGTACTGCTTCGACGGACGCGTTTTCGCGGCGAGCGTCGTTGCGACCAGCGTGGCGAGAAGAAACAGGCGCAGTGTTTTTTGCAGCATGGCGCGCAGTTTAGCGGAACGCGCGGCAACGAAACGTCACGTCGCACAGTGATCGCGGTCACCCGGCCCCTCTCAGTCAGTCACTGACTCGCGTTCCCTCTCGCATCAGGCTGTCATCACCATGTCCGTCTCCTACGAGCACGATGTCGCACGTGCGTCCTTCGGCATCGTCAGCGCGGTCTTTCAGTCGCTGGGGCGTCATCTGCTCTGTCTGGACGAGAACTTCCGCGTGCTGCACGCGTCGCCGAGCATGCGCGAGCTCCTCGGCGGCGAGGCATTCGGGCCTCTCGAAGGACGTCCCGTCGCGGATCTGCTCGGGAAAGAGCTGTTCGGTCCCGGCGCCGCGATGCGCGACGCGCTCCTCGGCGGCGAGCGCCGCGAGGGATGGCGCGCGCTGCTGCAGACCGCCCAGGGCATCCGGCCGCTCGCGATCACCGCGGCGCCGCTCGTGTTCGACGACACGACGCAGGTGTGCGATGCGCGTGCGCGGTACGTGGTGATGATCCTCCCCGCGGAGGAGGATCACTTCGCGACGGCGGTGGGGCCGGCCGTGCTCTCCGGTCTCATCGCGCGCTCGACGGCGATGGCGCGCATCTTCCACCTCGTCGAGAACCTGCAGTCGAGCGATGCGCCGGTGCTACTGACCGGCGAGCGCGGAACGGGGAAGGAAGTCGTGGCGCGCGCGATCCACGAGCATTCGCCGCGCCGCCGCGGTCCGTTCGTGGCCGTGAACTGCGCGGCGCTGCCGCCGGATCTTCTGGACAGCGAACTGTTCGGCCACGTGCGCGGCGCGTTCGTCGGCGCGGTGCGCGATCGCATGGGACGCTTCGAGCTCGCGACGCAGGGGACGCTCTTCCTCGACGAGGTGAACGAGCTTCCGCTGTCGATCCAGACGAAGCTTCTGCGCGTGCTCCACGATCATGCGTACGAGCGGGTGGGCGAGACGGAGACACGCGCGAGCGACGCGCGCGTCATCGCCGCGACGAACATCGATCTGCGCGACGCGGTCGCGCGCGGTACGTTTCGCGAAGACCTCTACTACCGTTTGAGAGTGGTGCCCGTCGAGATTCCGCCGCTGCGCGCGCGGCGCGAGGACATCGAGCCGCTCGCGCGGCTGCTGCTCCGCCGCGTGGGTGAGCTGCACGGCCGCCATCTGCGCTTCGCGCCGGAGGTGGTCCGCCTGTTTCTCACGTACACGTGGCCGGGCAACGTGCAGGAGCTCGAGACTGCGATCGAGTACGCGGTCGCGGTGACGAAGGGTCCGGTGATCCAGCCGGAAGACCTGCCGGTCGAGATCACGGGACCGCAAGTCGTGCCCTACGCGGCGGAAGAGCCCGTGCTGTCTGAATCGCAGCGGCTTCGCGCCGCGCTCGAAACGCACCGCTGGCGCCGCGAAGAGACGGCCCAGGCCCTCGGCATCAGCCGAGCGACGCTGTGGCGCCGCATGCGCGAGCTCGGACTGCTGTAGGGCGCGGCTTCAGCCCGCCCCCCACGGGAGAGGCGGGCTGAAGCCGCGCCCTACGTTTACCTCGTTACCGTTACCGCTGTCGACGCGCTCGTCGGGCTGCTGCCGTCATCAATGGCATCGACTGTGAGCTGCGCCGTTACGCCGCCGAACAGTCGTTCGTCCGGCACTTGCTTGCGCGGTGCGAAGCGATACCGGAGCTCGCCGTTCGCGCGCAGCGAGGTCGAGTAGCCCATCGAGCGGATGCGCTCCGCGTCCCAGCTCTCGTTGGCATAGGTGAGTCCGCCGAAGCCCTTCACCGTCACGCCGACGCGCGTCACGTTCACCGGACGCCCGCCGGTCTCGCGCACGATCACCTCGAACGGGAAGTCGTACGTCTCGCCCGAGACGTGCGTTGCGCGGATCGGGTTCGGATCGACCTGCACGGCGATCGCGCCCTGGCCGGGCACGGAATGCACGCCCGACTGCAGACCGCTTCCGCACGCGGCGAGGGTGATCATCGTCAAAGACAGTGCGAGTCTCCTCATTGCAGGGTGACCACACCACACGCAATCCGCGCGCCCGCGTTTCCCGTCGGCTGGGTCACCAGGTCGTCGGGACTCGCGTGCAGGATGACGGCGCGGCCAACCGCACTGTTCGGGCCGGCCTCGACGGTCACGGAGCGCGTCGTGAAGCGCGTGTGCACTTCGCCCGCGTCGTTTGCGGTGACATTGCCGAAGTCGCCGGCGTGATGCGGCGGCATGGTCGGCGCGCCGTGAGCTTCGGTGGTCGGGTTGAAGTGCATACCGGCCGCGCCGCCGTCATTGCCGCAGTCGCCCTTCTCATGGATGTGGAATCCATGCACGCCGGCGGGCACGCCGGTGAGGTCGACCTTCACTTCGACACTGCCGTCGGCGAGCTGCGTGAGCCTCACCATGCCGGCAGCCGTCTGACTGCTGGACGGCGCGAGCGTGGCGGAGGCGGACGGGCCTGAGCTCGTCGAGGCACAGGCCGCGGCCACAAGAACGAGGAGCGAGAGCAAAGCGAGCTTCTTCATGAGGAAACCGTATCACGCGAGAACGATGCCTGTTACGCCGCAGGCATCGCGCCGTTGCGGAAAGGCCAGAGACTCTCGAGCAACGCGCGTCCGCCGGGGAGTTGCCACACCCGCCTCGACACCGGATCGCGTAACACGGTCCCTCCGGCGAGCAACTCGAAAATGTGCTCGCCGTCCGACAAGCGGATCGCAAACCTCAGGTCTGGTGCAATGCGGAAGGGCGCCGATTCTGCCGATGGGCGACTGGTTGCTTCCTCGACGGCTGCTTTCAGCCGAGCTGTCTGATCACTGCCCAGGTTCACAGGGCGAAAGCCTGAAGTCGAGACCTTGATGTCCATGTCGTCTCCGTGCGCCTCTTTCAATGGTGCACCGAATCGCTGCCAAACATCGTCGCCCACCGCGTCGATAGCGCCGGCGAACGCCTCATACAGAATACCCCCGTGCGTGAACGACGAGACGCATCGTTCGCTTCGTTCGGCATGCGTGCCAGTCAAATATCCGCGGGCACCGCAAACCGCGGCGCCACTCGTTTCCGTCAGCGAACGAGCGATGCAGTCACCTGCGAACTGCAGCCCGGTATTGCACCCGGAAAGATAGACAACGCTGGCACGTGAGAACCCCGGCATGCGCCGAAGGGAGTCGCCGAACGTTCTGACGTTGCCGATAGCGACATCGTCACACTCGCCAGGATTCCCATGAGCAACGATCTCGATCTCTTCAATCGTCCCCGTGCTTTGGTCCGAAAGACGAGCGAGCAGATCGACTGCGTCGACGTACTCGATGTAGTCCCACCCGTTCGCCGGTGCCCATGCAACAACGCGCTCCCGCTCCAACCTCAGCAATGGGTCGTCGTCGCGAAGAATGGCAATGATGCGCACCGACGCCAACATACTTTCAACCGTGTGGCATTGACAACGTCGAGGGCGGGCTGAGCCCGCCCTCCCTTACGTGTGCGATTCACAACAGGAGTGCGCGATCCTCGGTGGGAACGGATAGCCGGACACCTCATCGACGCGGTACTCGTCGTCGTAGCGATCGTGATGGCGCAGCCAGGCCATCTTGAACGCCAGCCCGTCCTCGTCGCGTCCCTTCGGAACGATGTCGAGCCAGTTGTACGTGCCGACGAAGAGGTCCACGCCGCGCTCGTACGTCGAATACGTGTGATAGATCGCGCCGTCGGCGCCCCTGGAGAAGACGCTGATGCCTTCGCGCTCGTCGAGCGGCACTTCCGACCCGACCTCGACGGTCGTGAAGTTGTACATGATCGTTCCGTCGACGATGCGCTCGGGTGGGAACGACACGTTGTAGTCGTAGTTGAACTCGTTCCGGAACGACGACACCCAGTGAAACTTCCAGCCCATCCGTTCGCGGAACGCCTCGATCTGGTCGATCGGCGCGCGCGAGACGACGCGGAACGTCACGTCGCGGTGCGCGAGATGGACGATCGTCGGATCGATGTGATCGGCGACGTACGAGCAGCTCGGGCAGCCGTACTCCCAGTCGGGGCGGAACATGAAGTGATAGACGATGAGCTGATTGCGGCCTTCGAACAGATCGGCGAGCGTCTCCGGACCGTTCGGACCGTCGAACACGTAATCCTTGTCGACCTTCACCCACGGCAGCGCGCGGCCGCCGCGGGTCACTTCATCACGCAAACGCGTGAGCTCTTTTTCCTTCGCGAGATGGGCTCGGCGCGCGAGGAGCCACTCAGCGCGCGTCACGATTCTTGGTTGCAGCATTCTGTTCTCCTTTCCTGCGATTCCACTGACGGGCGACGAGTGCGGCGACGCCGGCGATGCCGGCCGTCGAGGTCGAGCCGGCTACGACGAGCACGGTCGTACTGATGCATATGGGACACATGATGTCCTCCTTCCGCATATAGTCGACAGCCGTGCGCGAATTCGACATGCGGCGCGAAAATTTTTTGAGCGGGGTCGTCGACGACCTCTACCGCGCGGAATCCCGCCGTGTCTTCGCCACGCTGGTCCGTCTCTTGGGCGACTTCGATCTTGCGGAGGAAGCGATGCACGACGCCTTCGCGGCGGCGCTCGAGCAGTGGTCGCGCGACGGCGTTCCCGCGAACCCGCGCGCGTGGCTGATCTCGACGGGACGCTTCAAGGCGATCGACCGCATCCGGCGCCGCGCGCGATTCGATGCAACGCTCGTCGAACTGGCGGAGCTGCTCGACGCGCGCGCGTCCGAGACTGCGGAGTCGCAGGACGACGCTCATCTCGAGGACGATCGCCTGCGCCTCATCTTCACCTGCTGTCACCCCGCGCTCGCGCCCGACGCGCAGGTCGCGTTGACGCTGCGCGAGGTGTGCGGCCTCACGACCGAAGACATCGCGCGCGCGTTTCTCGCGACCGCACCGACGATCGCGCAACGCATCGTCCGCGCGAAGGCGAAGATTCGCGACGCGCGCATTCCGTATCAGGTTCCGTCGCGCGACGAATTGCCGGAGCGGCTCGATGCCGTCCTCGCCGTCGTGTATCTCGTGTTCAACGAAGGCTACTCGACGTCATCGGGAGAGACACTCACACGCGAAGCGATCCGCCTCGGGCGCCTGCTCACTGAGCTGCTGCCCGAGCCGGAGGCGCTCGGACTGCTCGCATTGATGTTGTTGCAGGAGTCGCGGCGCGCGGCGCGCACGTCGGCCGGGGGCGAGCCCGTGTCGCTCGACGAACAGGATCGCTCGCTGTGGAATCGCGAGTGGATCGCGGAAGGACTGGCGCTCGTGGAGCGCGCGCTTCAGTCTCCACGCCTGGGTGCGTACTCCGTGCAGGCGGCGATTGCAGCCGTGCATGCCGAGGCGCTGACCGCGGCGGCGACCGACTGGGCGCAGATCGTCGGGCTCTACGACGTGCTGCTGCGCATCCGGCCGACTCCGGTGATCGAATTGAATCGCGCGGCGGCGATTGCGATGCGAGACGGACCGGCGACGGGACTCGCGCTGATCGACGCGATCCTCGCGCGAGGCGAGCTCGCGGACTACGCTCCCGCACACGCCGCACGAGCCGAGCTGCAGCGGCGCATCCGTGAGCTCTGAAGATTTTTCGAGCGGCCTGTCGATTTCCGCCCGGCGCGACGACTACATGCCGAAAGGAAGAACCATGAAATACCTTTGTCTGATCTACCACGCTCAATCGATGCTGGACGCGATTTCGCCGGCCGAGTTTTCCACGATGCAGGAAGGGCTTCGCGCCTTCCTCGAAGAGCTTCAGGAGAAAGGGCAGCTCGTCGACGTGAATCGGCTGAAGCCTGTCCGCACCGCGACGACCGTGCGCGTGCGCGAGGGAAAGTTGTCGACGACCGACGGCCCGTTCGCCGAGACGAAGGAGCAGCTGCTCGGATACCTGCTCATCGAGGCCAGCGATCTCAACGAGGCCATTCGCATCATCGCGAGGTTTCCGCCGATTCGTTTCGGCAGCGTCGAGATCCGGCCAATCGAGGATTCGCTGTACGTTTGATCGGCCATCGCCGCGGTAACGCAACTCATTCCTCTAATGCATTCTCGAGCAGACGTGTCGCTGTGAACAAACGCAACAATTTGAATCTCGTGTTTGTCTTCAAAGATCTCATAAAGCATGCGATAGCTATGAAAGACAAACAGCTCGCGGATGTTCGGGCTGTTTTCCTCGGGAACGACACGACCACGCCTCGGAAACTGGCGCAACGATCTCGCTGCATCGCGGGCATCGCGAATCAGTTCAGCAGCGTAGCGCGGCGAATCTGTTGCGATGTAGGCAGCCTGACGTTCGACGCTATTCCAAGCTGGCTCGGCCCACCTTACTCGCCAAGCCACTTCGACATCCGCTCCTCGACGTCCTCCTGGTCCAGAAGCTCGCCACGTTGAGCTGCTTCGCGACCGCGCCGAATCGCCTGTTGAACGTAGATATGGTAGTGAATGTCTTCGAACGATGCCTCGTCTGGAAGCGCTTCGAGCAGTCGCTGAACCTCTTCCTTAGGCCTACCCATCAGGATCATTCTAGCGCGGTCTACGCCGCCTTACTCACCCGGCGGGACGCCAGCGTTCCAAGGCCTCACTGCGAGATCGCCGCGACGAACTTCCCGATCGCGCCGAGCCAGCCCTTGGCGACGTCGGCGTAGTAGAGCGACGCCGCCTTCTGCACGCCGTCCGCGAGCGACGGATAAGCGGAGATGCGCTGCGCGAGGTCGCCGATCTTTATTCCCTTGCGGCGCGCGAGCACGATCTCTTCGATGACCGTCGATGCGTTCGCGCAGAGCACGTGTCCGCCGAGGATGCGACCCTTTGCGTCGCAGACGAGCTTGATCAGGCCCGACGACGCGCGATCGACGACGGCGCGATCGACGTCGTGCATCTGCGTCACGTACGTGCGCACGTCGTCGCCGTGTTTCGCCCGCGCCTCTTCCTCGGTCATCCCGATGTGCCCGACTTCGGGGTCGGTGTAGAGCGCCCACGGCACGTTCGAATAATCGACCGCGGACTTGCCCGGGAAGAGCAGGTTGCGCACGAGCTTCACCGCCTCGTACGCGGCGACATGCGTGAACTGCAGGCCGCCGTGCACGTCGCCGCAAGCCCAGATGCGCGGGACCGACGTCTGCAGGAACTGGTCGACTTTGATGAACGAGCGCTCGACCTTCACGCCGACGCTCTCGAGTCCGAGGTCGTCTGTGTTTCCGCGGCGTCCCGAGGCGACGAAGATCTCGTCGACGGCGACCTCGCGCGACTCGCCGAGCTTGTTTTCGATGCGCGCAAGCTTCTTGTCGCCGTCGCGCCGCACGGATTTCACGGTCCAGCCGGTGAGCAGCTCGACGTGCTCGTCCGCGAGGATCTCGCGCACGCGCGCGATGATCGCCGCGTCTTCCTTGTTGATGATCTCGTCGAGCATTTCCACGACCGTCACGCGCGAGCCGAAGCGCGAGAACATCTGCGCGAACTCGATGCCGATGTAGCCGCCGCCGAGGACGAGGATCGTCGCGGGGAACTCGTCCTGCGCGAGGAAGCTCACATGATCGAGAAAGCCGTGCTCCTTCAGTCCCTCGATCGGAGGGACGGCCGTGCGCGCGCCGGTGGCGATGACGACGTCCTTCGCGACGAGACGCCGAGCACCGACCTCCACTTCATTGCGCGCGACGAGCTTTGCGTTGCCTTCGATCACGTCGATGCCGAGGCCGCGAAACTTCTCCGGATCGTCGTGACGGCTGATGTCGCGCCGCTGCTCGCGCATCGAGTCCATCACCGACTTCGGCGTGATCCGCGGTGTGACCGGCTCGAGCCCGAAGACGTCGGCGTGCCGCATCTGATGCGCGAGCTTGGCTGTCGCCACCAGCGCCTTCGTCGGCACGCAACCCGTCCAGAGACAATCCCCGCCCAACGCCTCGCGCTCGATGAGCGCGACCTTCCGCCCGAGCCGGGCGCAGCCGGAGGCGGTGACGAGGCCGGCGGTACCCCCGCCGATGACGACTACGTCGAATGATTCGGCCATGAGTGTCGAGCGACAATCATATAATTCCGGTTACACAACCAAGACCACGGTCCCATGCCCTTCTTCTGCATCCATTGCAAGTCGGAGATCGACTCCCGGTACAAAGCCTGCCCGCACTGCGGAGAGGCGATCACCGATTTCCTCCGCCGCTACCTGGAGACGCCGCTCGACGGCAAGTACCAGCTCATCGCGCGCCTCGGCGTCGGCGGCATGGGCGAGGTCTACAAGGTCCTGCACACGCACCTCAACGCGATCCGGGTCATCAAGCTGATGCGCTCGAACATCGCGTCGGATGCCGGCGCGCACGAACGGTTTCTGCGCGAGGCGCGGCTGGCGACGAAGATCCAGCATCCCAACGTCGCGGCGCTCTTCGATTTCTCCACCCTCGACGACGGCGCGCATTACATGGTCTGGGAGTACATCGAGGGCATCAACCTGCACGAGCTGATCGCTCAGCGCGGGCCGCTCTCCGCGCGCTACGGGGCGAAGCTGGCCGTGCAGGCGCTGATGGGACTCGACGCGATCCATCGCGCCGGCATCGTCCACCGCGACATCAGTCCCGAGAACCTGATGATCACTCGCGACGACGAGGGCGCGGAGCGCGTGAAGATCATCGACCTCGGCATCGCCAAGTCGGCCGCGTCCGACGACAACAAAACCAAGACCGGCATCTTCGTCGGCAAGTGGAAGTACTGCTCGCCCGAGCACCTCGGCATGCTTACGTCGGGCGAGCGCATCGACGGCCGCGCGGACCTCTATTCGTTCGGCATCGTGATGTACGAGATGCTCACCGGCGTGCCGCCGTTCATGGCCGACACGCCGCACGCGTATCTGATGAAGCACGCGTCCGAGCGACCGAAGCCGTTGACCGAAGTGAATCCCGGCATCGTCGCCGCGCCGCAGCTCGAGGCGCTGATTTTCCGCGCGCTCGAGAAAGACCGCAGCAAGCGTTACGCAACCGCGCGCGAGTTCGCGCAGGAGATCGAGCGCATCGCGGCGTCGTTGCCCGATACGCCCGGCGCGCCACTGCCGGTGACCGTCGCGGCGGAGGTCACGCACGAAGCGACGCGCGTCGCGGCCGAGGCCGTCACGGTCGTGTCGATCGAAGAAAACGCACCCGCCGCGCAGGCGGTGCAGAAGACGCTCGACCGCGTCGTCGCGGAAGAGAGCGCGCAACCCGCGAAGAAACGCGCGCCGTGGCTGCTCTACGCCGCCGCGATCGTGGTCGCGGTGCTCGTCGCCGGCGGATGGATGCTCACGCGCGAGCGTCCCGCTCCGCCGCGTCCTGCAGCGCCGATGAAGGCGTCGGTGACGTTGCCGGTCGCGCAGGGACGCGTCGCCGTCAATGCGTTTCCGTGGGCGAACATCACCAGCGTTCGCAATCTCGAGAACGGAGCGACGGTCAACGTCGGAGCGAATCTCGTCACGCCCGCGCCGCTCGACCTCGCGCCGGGTCGCTACGAGATCACGCTCGCGAATCCGAATTTCCCGAAGCCGATCTCGCGCACCGTCGACGTCGCATCCGGCGGCGATGTGACGCTGTACGTAACGTTCAGCGATCCCGCACTGGCCAGTGTTCCTGATTTCGGAGTCGCGGAATGAAGCGCGTCCTTGCGATCCTGCTGTTCGCGTCGACCGCGTTCGCCGCGGAGAAGTGGTGGGACGCGTACAACCGCGGTGTCGCGGCGGTGAACGGTGGCAGCTACGCGCTCGCCGCGCCCGCGCTGCAGAAGGCGATCGCGGAGAATCCGACCGAGAGCACGTCCGTGCGCGCGGGCAAGTCGATCATCACCTACGTCCCGCATTTCTACCTGGGCATCGCGAAGTTCAACCTCGGCGACACGGACGGCGCACTGCGCGAGTGGCGGATCTCCGAGGAGCAGGGCGCGGTCGCGCGGACGGCGTATTACGGGAAGCTGAAGGACTGGGTCGCGCGCGCGCAGAAGGAAAAACAGCGCGAGGCGCAGACCGCGGTGAGCGGTCCGAAAAAGGCGGCCGAGGGCGCGGTGAGCCGCGCGATGCAGATCCAGGGCGATGCGATGAGCGCCGGCGGCGATCGCACGCAGAGCTATCGCGACGCGCAGCGCAAGCTGCAGGACGCGCTCGCGCAATTGCGCAAAGCGGGCACGGACGCGAACGCATACTCGTCGGTCGCGCAGACCGCGGAGCAAGCAGCCCAACTCTTCTCCGCCGCCGCGGAGGAAGGGAAGAAACTCAAGGTCGCCGCGGCCTCGCGACCGAAGCCGAACGTAGGGCGCGGCTTCAGCCCGCCCCCCTCGGCTGCACGTCCCACCGTGGAGAGGCGGGCTGAAGCCACGCCCTACGTTCCGCCACCCGTGGTCGAACCAGCACCCGTCATCAGCCAGGCCAGAGTCGCCGCCGAGGTTGCGGTGCAGGAGTTTCGTCGCCAGGCTCCGCGCGCCGAGGCGGAGAAATTGCGCAAGCAGCTCGACGCCGCGAAGAGCGATGCGGATTACGACGTGGTCCGTCTCGCGGTGGAGAAGCGGCTCGCGGAATTGGCGAAGCCGCCGGAAGCGAAGCCAACTCCCACGCCGGCACCGGTCGTCGCGGTCGCGAAAGTCGACGTGACGCGTGCGTATCGCGCGTTCGCAACAGGTGATCTTGCGGGTGCGGACCAGTTGCTCACGAAGATCATCGTCGCGAGTCCCGCGGCCGAGGCGTATCTGCTGCGGGGTTGCGTGCGCTACACGCGGGCGATGCTCTCGCGCACGCCCGACGCGCTGCTCGTCTCCGCGAACGACGACTTCAAGGCCGCGCTGCAGCGCAATCGCGCGTTGCGTCTCGACCCGAGCGTCTTCTCGCCGAAGCTCGTCGCGCGCTTCGAGCAAGTGCGCAGCGGAAGTTGATGCTACGTTGTTGATGAACGTCCTGGCTGCCGCCGAGCGTCTCGCGCCGTACGCGAAGCCGACACCGCTCGTCCGGTCGTTGCTCCTCTCCGCGGAGCTGGGATGCGATCTCTGGGTGAAGAACGAGACCGTCTCGCCGATCGCGTCGTTCAAGTGGCGCGGCGCGCTGAATGACATCCTGCACGACCCTTCGATGTCCGTCGTCACGTCGTCGACGGGCAATCACGGCCAGGGTGTCGCGTGGGCCGCGAAGGTTGCGGGCGTCGTCGCGCACGTGTTCCTCCCGCACGGTGCGAATCCCGTCAAGCGCGCGAAGATCGAGCTCCTCGGCGCGACGATCCACGACGTCGGTCACGACCTCGACGACGCGAAAGCGATGGCGATGCAGTTCGCGCGCGAAGAAGGTCTGCGCTTCATCGACGACGGCGACAGCGCGGGCGTGATCGAAGGCGCGGGCACGGTCGGTCTCGAGATCGCGCGCGAGCTCGAGCACATCGACGTCGTCTATGTCCCGATGGGCAGCGGCTCGCTCGCGGCCGGAGTAGGAATGGCGATGCCGCACGCGCGCATCGTCGCCGTGCAGGCGAAAGGCTCGCCGGCGATGGTGGAGAGCTTTCACGCGCGCCGCGCGATCGAACGCCCGATCGACACGCTCGCGGACGGCCTGGTCTGCCGCGTGCCGGCGCAACTCGCACTCGACGCGCTGATCGAGCACGTCGACGATGCAATGGTCGTGAGCGACGAAGAGCTGCTCGCCGCCGCGAAAGCGATGATCCTCGGTGCACACGTCCTCGTCGAGCCCTCAGGCGCGGCAGGACTCGCGGCGGCGATGAAGCGCGACGTGCGCGGCAAGACGGTCGTCGTGATCGCCACGGGAGCAAACATTACTCCCGAGGTGTTCTGCAATTTATCCCGCGCGTAGACGCGGGATCTCCGGGTGCCCTCACGCTGGCCGCGCTGAAACACGCTGGTCGTGAGGGCGCCATAGATCCCGCGTCTGCGCGCGGGATAAACTTCAGATGAAGCCATGGCTGAAGTCCTGCTCCTCGGAGATCCGCGCCTGCGCGTGCGCTCGGCGGAAGTGGCGTCGTATGACGCGCAGGCGTTCGACGCGCTCGCTGCGACGCTGGAAGAGTTCCGCCGCGTTCATGGATTCGGACGCGCGATCTCCGCGCCGCAGATCGGAATCGCACAACGCTTCATCGCCGTGAATCTCGGCAAGGGGACGTTCTTCATCGTGAATCCGGTCGTCACCTGGAAGAGCGAAGAGACCTTCACGATGTGGGACGACTGCATGAGCTTCCCCGACCTGCTCGTGCGCGTGGAGCGCGCGCGATCGTTGTCACTCGAGTATGTGGACGAGCAGGGGAGGCGGAAGGAGTGGCGCGAGCTCGACCAGGCCGCGGCCGAGCTCCTCAAACACGAGATCGATCACCTCGACGGCGTGCTTGCTGTGGACCGCGCGACGGATCTCGTGGTGCGCCGTGAATATGAGCGCAATCGCGAGTACTTTGACGCGAAGGTGGATTACGCGATCGTGCCGACGATCTAGGAGTGCGGCGACGGCTAGTCGCCGCTCTGGTACATCTGTGCGCTGACCGCCGCCCTACCAGAGCGGTGGCTCGACGCCACCGCACTCCTAGACTATTTCGTCAGTTCGACTCCGTTCGCCACGAACGAAACCTCGATCGCCGAGCCGTCCTCGTTGCGCTTGAGCTTCGCGCCTTCTTCTTCGAGGTGATCGGCTTCCTGCTTCGAGAGCTTCTTGACCGTCGTGACGCCCTCGGCGCGAGCCTTCATTCCCTTCGAATCGAGTGGGACGAAGAAGCCGTAGTCCTTGAACGTGACGCGGACGTTCTGATCTCCGTCGACAGGCTTGAGCTGCATCCAGCAGCCTTTGCGCTCGCAGGCGTTGGTGACGACACCTTCCACGACGACGGGCGTCTTCGTGTATTCGGCGGGCGAGGCGAGGACGGTCGTGAGCGGGACGGCCTGCGCGTCTTTGGCGATGGCCGCGCCGCGGGAGATGGTCTCGCCAGCGAAAGCGATGGTGGCGACGAGGAGTGTGGCAATGAGTGTGATCCGTTTCATCTTGACCTCATTCTAAGCTGGGCAACGCTCACAGAGCGGTAACCGTTCGTGCTCGCGCAACAGCCGCCGGAAGGCGCGGAATTTCGCTCCATTCCACACCTCCTGAAACGACTCGTCGAACACGTTGCCCATGTCGAGAGTCAGGCAGGGGTAGAGGCGCCCGCGCGGATCGACGAAGGCGTAATTCGAGATCAGCGTGCACGGCCGCTCGGTGACGCGCCGGAAGTCAGGGTTGCGGTAGAACTCGAGCATCTCATGCACCGGAAGCGGCGGATGGAACTCGACCTTGAACGGGTACTTCGTCGCGTGCAGGTGGTGGAGATGACGCTCGAGCACCGCCGCGTCGACATCCGGCATCGTGTCGCTGCAGTAGGTGTCGACGTCGGAGCGAAAGAACGTCGTGTCGCCGCACGCGTGCGCGATCATCGCCTCGGACACCGGACGCTGTGCGGTGCGCAACCAGATTTGATGCTGGAAGCGGAGCATGTCGATCGGCCAGCCGCGGAGCTCGTCCGCCCATTCGATGAGATGGTCGTACGTTCCTTCGTAGACGGTCGTGAAGATCTCGATGAGCGGCGTGCCGGAGCCGAGCTTCGCTTTCGCATCGTGCAGCTCGTCGATGACGCTCCGGCACATCGCGAAGCTGCCCGCGCCGCGGTTTCGATCGTGCGCCTCCGGTGGATCGACGGAGATGCCGACGGCGGTGATGCCGCTGCGCACGAGCTCTTCCGCGCGTCCCGCGATGCGCGTGCCGTTCGTGACGATCGTGAACGGCAGCCCGAGCTCGTGCGTGCGCGCGAAGATGCGCGGCCATTCCGGATGCAGGAGCGGCTCACCGCCGAACATGCGGATCATCGGCCGGAACGGCGCGACGGACTCGAGGAAGCGCAGCGCCTTGTCGGTGTCCATCACCGCGCTCGGGCGCAGCGTGACCATGTCGGTCGTGATCGGACAGTACGCGCAGCGAAGATTGCACGCGTCGGTGAGGAGGAGATCGATTCCCCATGGAAGGGGAGCGAACCCGAGCGCGCGATCGAGCATCCCGGTGATACGCCGCGTCGCTGAGCGCCGTCCATGGGCGTATCATTTTTGTTCCTATGAACGGCTGGTGGGTGGTGTCGCTGATGTGGATCGCCGCGATCGCGCCGCACGACAGCAGGACGTTCAACGTCACGGCGCGGCAGTTCACGTTCGAGTTCTCGCCGGCGCCGATCGTGAATCAGGGCGACGTCGTGACGATCATTCTCACTGCCGCGGACGACGGCGTGGGAGACGGTCACAGCTTTCGCCTGCAGACCTACGCCGACGGCTCGCATCCGGTGAAGCCTGGCGATCCGCCGGTGACCATTCAGTTCACCGCGCACACGGCCGGCGAGTTCACGTACTTCTGCTCGCGTTTCTGCGGCAGCGGACACAGTGGGATGCATGGCACGTTCACGGTCCTCGGCGCGCAAACGCTGTCGGTCGGCGATGTCACGCCGTCGACGGGCCCCACGAACGGCGGGACGACGGTCACGATCGTCGGGACCAACTTCGCGTCCGGCGCGACCGTGAAGTTCGGGACGTTGCCCGCGGCGAGCGTGGAGGTGATCAGCGCGACCGAGATTCGCGCGGTCACGCCGCCCGGTCCGTTCGACTTCGCGACGACCCGCACGGTGAACGTCGTCGTCACGAATCCAGACGGCGCGAGCGCGCAGGACAGCTTCACCTGGACCGTGCCGGCGCCGTCGATCGCGTCACTCTCGCCGCCCGCCGGAACGCGGACGGGCGGAACGGTGGTGACGATTCGCGGCGGAGGATTCTCCACCGCGGTGCCCGCGAACGTGTCGTTCGGAGGCGTGGCCGCAACGGAAGTGACGGTCGTCGATGCGGTGACGCTCACCGCGCGCACTCCCGCGCACGCGCCGGGACGCGTCGACGTCGCGATCACAACGAGCAAAGGCAGCACGACCTCCGCTGGCGGGTACACGTTCGCGTCGTCGCGGCGCCGCGCGGTTCGGCCCTGATCGCGCGCGGGATAAACTCCAGACGGTGAAACGAGAGATCGAAGAGCGCATTCGCGCGCGATGGGATGCGCCCGACGACGAGCTGCGCGCGGCGATTCGCGCCGAGGCGTGGACGGGTCACAACATCCCGATCACGGCGACCGAGTCGACGCTCGGATCGGGGCCGGAGGTGATCGGCGAGAACCGTCGCACGGTCGCGATCAAATCGCTCGTGCATCGCTTCCACGGAGAGCGCGATCTCTCGGTCCTCGACCTCGGCGCGCTCGAGGGCGGGCTGTCGCTGGAGATGGCGCGTGAAGGATGGAACGCGGTCGGCGTGGAAGGACGCGACGCGAACTTCCGGAAAGCGCAGCTCATCGCTTCGTATTACGCGCTTCCCAACTTGCGCTTCGTGCACAAGGACGTGAAGGAGTTGTCGCCCGAGCGCGACGGCACCTTCGACGTCATCCTCTGCTGCGGCCTGCTCTATCACCTCGACGAGCCGATCGCGCACCTGCGCCAACTCTCGTCGCTGCTCGCCGACGACGGATTGCTGTTCCTCGACACGCACGTTGCGCCCGACGAGCACGCCGCGCGCTTCGGCACGCACGAGAAGTCGCTCAGCGAGCCGGTGACGTTCGTCGAGAGCGGCCACGAATACGACGGCCGCTGGTGGACCGAGCCGGCCGCGGGCGATCTGAAGGAGCGGATGTGGTCCGCGATCTCGAACGAGCGCTCGATGTGGCTCAGCCGCCGCTCGCTGATCCGCGCGCTCTACCACTCCGGCTTCGAAGCGATCGAGGAACTGTTCGGGATCTACGAGATCGAATCCGAGTTCGCATTGCGCGATCAGTTCTCGCGGCTATATCTCGCCTGCCATAAGAGGTGGTGAGCGCGTGCGGACCGCCGCCGTCCCGGCGGCTCATGTGGCGGCGTCTCGCGCCGCCACCCGGGCGGGCGGCGCGGGACGCCGCCCGGTCAGCCGGCGAGGACGCCAGCGCTCCGTTGTGAAACAAAAAGGCCGGCGTTGCCGCCGGCCTTCATTTGCATTCGATGCGTTGCGATCAGTGCGCGGGCTTCGCGTCAGACGACGCATCGCCGATGCGCATGCCGTAGAACGAGCGGTACACGAAGAACATCGAGATCAGCAGGAACACGACCGAGAGGATGCGCGTCAGGTTGCCCTGTCCGGCGCGGGTCATCTCCACCGCCAGCTCGACGGCGAGGAGGCCGAAGAGCGTCGTGAACTTGATCACCGGATTCATCGCGACCGAGGAGGTGTCCTTGAACGGATCGCCGACTGTGTCGCCGACGACCACGGCCGCGTGCAGCGGCGTGCCCTTCATCTTCAGCTCCGTCTCGACGATCTTCTTCGCGTTGTCCCACGCGCCGCCGGCGTTGGCCATGAAGATCGCCTGATACAGTCCGAACAGGGCGATCGAGATCAGGTAGCCGATGAAGAAGAACGGCTCGAAGCAGGCAAAGGCGAGCGTCGAGAAGAACACCACCAGGAAGATGTTGATCATGCCCTTCTGCGCGTACTGCGTGCAGATGGCGACGACTTTCTTCGAGTCTTCGACGGACGCTCTTTCCGCGCCGCTGTCGAGCTTGATGTTCGCCTTGATGAATTCGACTGCGCGATACGCGCCGGTCGACACCGCCTGCGTGGCCGCGCCGGTGAACCAGTAGATCACCGCGCCGCCGACGACGAGGCCGA
>Ga0209382_10002238_pt1 | contig 28589 bp, 18 predicted proteins | sample SoiMetdeltSBSDD5_FD_187599 | JGI IMG/M metagenome (GOLD analysis project Ga0209382, IMG submission 187599) | Bulk soil microbial communities from a Populus tree surrounding site in Tennessee, USA - Soil MetaG P. deltoides SBSDD5 (SPAdes) (version 2) | ecosystem: Environmental > Terrestrial >...
AGGAATGCGGCAACGGACAGCGCCAGGGACATCCGGCGGGACAGCCGCCGGCCGGGCCGCTCCTCGTCGTGCTCCCCGACGGCCTCCGGCACCACCACCTGCTCCGGCACGCGCAAAACGCTAGCCGTAACGGGCCGGCCGTGCCGCCCTCCCAGCCGGATACCCCCTGATCGCTGACGCACTCGCGAGAAATCGCGAGTGCGTGGTTCGCGATAGAAACCCATTACCGCGATGGCCCAATTTCGTGGGCTGTTCGGGTGGTCCGTGCCGCCGGCCGCTAACAAGGTAGTCGCGCGGCTCGACACCAGTTCTGGTCGAGAACGGCAGCGGTGTGCCCACTTTTTGACGACCGCTCGTTCGGCCCATCCCAGGTGAACCCCGATCACATGGAGGACATGTTGAGACAACGAATCCGGCCCGCCACGCACGGGCTGGGTAGACGGGCTATGGGCCTGTTTGCCGTGATGGTCTTTTTATGGGGACTGCTGATCATGGCGGCCGGCTCGTCTGCTGCCGCAGGGGAGACCACCGACCTGGTCTTTCTCGTTGACGGCTCCGGCAGCATCAGTGCCGCCGACTGGCAGATCCAGAAAGACGGATTGTCGGCGGCGCTGCAGGATGCGGCTGCGTTTCCGCGCAACGGCACGATCGCGGTCGGGGTCGTTCAGTGGTCGTGGCTCAGCTCTAGCATGAACACTCGTGTCGAAGTGCCGCTGACCGTGCTGAACAACCAGACCGCGGTGAACACCGTCGTCGGTCAGATCCAGGCGATGGCGCAGATCGGCAGCTTGACCAACCCGGGTGATGGCATCCGTCGCGGCACGGACCTGCTCCTGGCTGGTGGTGAGAACCCTGGCGCGTCGGACTGGATTCTGTGCATGTCTACCGACGGCACCACCAACAGCGGTGAGTCGCTGGCCTCCGCGACGGCGTACGCCAGGTCCAGCGGGGTGGACAAGTACGCCGTGGTCGGGATCGAGGACCCACCGTTTGCGACCGGTCCGGTGCTGCGCGCGCATTACTCACCCTACGTGTTTGGCGATGGCTCGGTGACGATCGCCCGTAACGCGCTGGAGTTCGCGAACATCGTGATCGGCGGCTGTCTCGGAAATCCGGTCGAACTGCGGGCACTGGAGGTGAACCAGGCGGTGCAGGATTGGCACAACTCCGTCCCGCTGATCACCGGTAAGCCCACCGCGGTCCGCGCGTTCGTCCAGGTTCCGGCGGGTGCCGCTGACCAGCGAGTGGTCGGGCGGCTGTTCGGCCGGCGCGGCGGCGCCGAGCTGCCGGGCAGCCCGCTGCTTGCCAGCAATCAGGGCGGTGCTGTGCTCGCCCGGCCGGACATCGTGTCCCGCCGCGGGACCTTGACCGACAGCCTGAACTTCCAACTGCCGGCCAGTTGGCGCAGCGGTGCCGTCGAATTGGAGTTCGAGGCCGCCGGGGCGCCGGTCGACTGTCAGGAGCCGTCCGGTCCTGGCGCCGACCCGCAACACAACTGCGTGGTCAGCGTGTCTTTCCAGGACGAGGTCGCGCCGGAGACGGTCTTCGTCGGGGTTCGCTATGCCGATGGCGGAACTACGCATCAGCCATCGACGACAGAGCTCTTCGAGCAGATGTTCCGGTTCCGTTCGATCCTGCCGGTCGCGGGTATCGACTACCGGATGGACACGATGGGCAACTACTCGACGACCCCGACGCTCGGCACGGTGAACCGCGACCTGGCGACCAAACGATTCTTCGACGCGTTCTTCTGTTTCTTCGGCTGCGATGATCCGACCACGTTCCGGTCCCGCTACTACGGCGTGCTGACTGGTCCCAACGACGCCGGTGGGCTGGCCAACGGCATTCCGGGCACGGTGTCGTCCGGGTTCCTTGGCGGTACCGGTGCCCGCGGTGCGACTGGCTATGCGCGAAACCGGGGTCCGCACGAGCTGGCGCACACCCTCGGGCGCCACCACGCCGTTGACCGCTCGCTGCCGCCGAACGCGAGCGGTCAGCTGGTCGGACGCTGTAATGAGGTCGCCGACAGCAGCGCCCCCGGCCACAGCCCATTCGAAACGGTGGGCGGTAACGTCCGGCCGGTGCTCGGCCCGCTGAGCACGGGTACGGACAACGAGATGTGGGGTCTGGACAACCGCATGCTCTACGTGGACACCAATCTCGCCGTGGTAAACCCGCAGAACACCTTCGAGCTGATGGGCTACTGCAATGGGGGCGGTGCGCAGGGCCGGTGGATCTCCGCGTTCACGTATCGGGGTCTGCGCGGTTCCTTCCCCGCGGCCAGTGCCGAGGCCGGGCCGACCGCGGATGGTACGGACTTCGTGCTGGTGAGCGGCACCATCGACCTTGGCGCCGACACCGCCGAGCTGGCCTCCGCCCTGGAGCTGACCGGGCGCCCGCCGGCTCCAGCCGGCGGCCAGTACCGCGTGCAACTGCTCGATGCGAACGGGGCCGAGCTCGCCGGTGCGGACTTCACGCCGGAGGAGATGGACGCCGACACGTCGGTACCGGAGATTCCGACCGGACCCCCGGTCGGCCTGTTCACCGTGCCGGTCGCGAAACCTGCCGGCACCGTCGCATCGGTTGTCGTGACGCACAACGGCAGCCAGATCGGTGCGCGTACCGCCTCGGTCAACGCCCCGACCGTTGACATCGTCAGCCCGGCCGGCGGCGAAACGTTCGCCGACCCCGCGGTGACCTTCAGCTGGAACGGCGCCGACGCCGACGCCGACGCGTTGCGCTACACCGTTCTGTACAGCGCTGACGACGGCGCCAGCTGGGACACCCTGACCGTGCACACCGACAGCACCACGCTGACCGTGCCTCGGACCGAGCTGGCGGCTTCCACCACCGCCCGGCTCCGGGTGATCGTCTCCGACGGCGTGCACACCAGCGCTGTGACCTCCAACTGGTTCACCGTCGGCAACAACGCCCCCGTGGTTGCCATCGATGCGCCGGCGAACAACGTCCTGTTCTCCAGCGTGCAGGACATCCACTTCCTCGGGGCGGCGTTCGATCCAGAGGACGGTGCGCTGGGCGGTGCCTCGCTCACATGGACCTCAAACCTCGACGGACCGCTCGGTTCAGGGTTGGAGCTGAACCGCAACGCATCCACGCTGCGCGAAGGCACGCACGTGGTGACATTGACCGCCACCGACCAGGCTGGTGCCGCCACCACCGCCACGGTGACGATCCACGTGGTACGTGTCGCACCGCCGCCTCGGCCGCCGATCATCGAGGTCGCTGTGGAGGTGAAGCCGGGTAGTAACCCGGCGCCGATCAGCCCGCGCAGCCGGGGTGTCATCCCGGTCGCCATCATCACCACTGCCGATTTCGATGCGACCACCGTGGATCCGAGTTCGGTCTGCTTCGGCGATGCCGACGACCCGACCGGCGGTGACTGCACCGAAACTCACGAACGGGCTCACCCCGAGGACGTTGACGGCGACGGCGACCTGGATCTGATGTTGCACTTCCACACCGAGGACACCAACATCGAGCCCGGCGACGACCTGGCGTGCCTGACCGGCCGTTCGTTCACCGGATTCGACATCGCCGGTTGCGACGGCATCATTACCGGCTGATTCAACGGTTCCCGGGGTACGTATGGCGCGTGCCCCGGGAATCGCCCGGGAACGGGTCAGCTCAACCTGGCGATCACGCCGCCTTCACCGAACGACACGCTCAGTCCGGCCACCGGGGCGGCCGGCAGCGCCACCTCGGCGCAGCCAACCACCGAATACGGTGGGCCCGTGGTGTGATCGGCGAAGACGTCGGCCAGGCAGACCACATACCGCCCTTCAGGGACCGATACGGGAAATCGTCCGCCGGCATCAATGGCGACGGCAATGGCACCGAGGGCAGTGGCATCGTCCTGGTCGAACACGAACGACGCGTGCGCGAGCCGGGACGCATCGCCCCGCTCGACTCCCGCCATGGCCGACACCTCCGCCACTCGTGCGTGCGGCACGAACAGCACCGTGCCTGACATCAGCGGCGAGTCCGGCAACCCGCTCACATCACTGCGGCTGAACGCCATACCCGACCCGGACACCATCACAGGACCCCTCGCCTCCGAACGTGACCCCGACGACGCTGTCGACTGGCCACCCGCCACAGCCGACGACTGCGCAGGCTTCGGCGCGCCATCGGATGCCCCGGCACAGCCGGACTGGAACACGACCAGCACGGCCAAACCCAACGGCACCGCGGACAGGAGCGACCCTCCGCGCCCAGCACGTCTACGCGTCATCGATACCAGCCTTCACCCGAGCCCCGATAAGGGGCCGGCCCGCCACGGACGAGCTGCAGGCCTTTTCGGCAATTGTTGTCAGCGCCGCCCTGTTCACACAACTGACCCGTGTCCACGCCACAGCTCTACCGTGCGTGGAATGTGGGGCCTGCTGTTACGCCTGATGGGTGTCACTCGGTGGACTGTGGCGTCAATGTATGGTCACTCGCGGCGACTGCATTTCCGGCCACGGAGGGGTGAATGACGTGACCGAGGTCTTGATCGAGTCGACGGTTCCGGCGCAGGGCCAGCTGGTGACGGTGCGGAACCGGCAGTGGATCACGGCGGACGTGGTGCGCAGCGAGATCGCCAGCAGCGACCCGAGCCTGCTCACCGCGATGCCGACGCACCTGGTGCGGCTGGTGAGCATCGAGGACGACGCCCGTGACGAGGAGCTGCGGGTGGTATGGGAGCTGGAGATCGGCGCGCTGGTGCACGAGTCGAACGTGCTGCCCGGGCCCGGGCACGGCTTCGACGATCCGGCCGAGCTGGACGCGTTCCTGGACGCGGTGCGGTGGGGGGCGATCGCCTCGGCCGACCACAGCGCGTTGCAGGCGCCGTTCCGTTCGGGCATCCAGATCGAGGACTACCAGCTCGACCCGGTGGTCCGGGCGCTGTCGATGCCGCGGACGAACCTGCTGATCGCCGACGACGTTGGCATGGGCAAGACGATCGAGGCCGGCCTGGTGATGCAGGAGCTGGCGCTTCGGCACCGGGCGCGCACCATGCTGATCGTCTGCCCGGCCGGGCTGACCCTGCAATGGCGCGACGAGATGCGCGACAAGTTCGGGCTGGAGTTCCGGATTGTCGACGCCGAGCTGCTGCGGACGCTGCGCCGCACGCGCGGGCCGCACACCAACCCGTGGACGCACTACCCGCGGCTGATCGTCAGCGTCGACTGGCTCAAGCGCGAGCGGCCGCTGCGGCTGCTGCGCGAGGTGCTGCCGGTGGCGCCGCGCTACCCGCGCGAGTTCGACCTGCTGGTGGTTGACGAGGTGCACACCTGCGCGCCGTCCGGCCGGGGCCGGTACGCGGTGGACTCGTTGCGCACCAGGGCGATCCGCACGCTGGCGCCGCACTGCGAGCACCGGCTGTTCCTGTCCGCGACGCCGCACAACGGCTACCTGGAGTCGTTCACCGCGCTGCTGGAACTGCTGGACGACCAGCGCTTCGCCCGCGGCGTGCGGCCGACCGAGGAGCAGCTGCGCCGGGTGATGGTGCGCCGGCTCAAGAGCGAGCTGCCGCCGCGCTGGGACGGCACGCCGTACTTCGGCACCCGCGAGCTGTCCTACGTCGAGGTCGAGCACAGCGAGGACGAATGCCGTGCGCACGAGCTGCTGCGCGACTACGCGGCGAGCCGCCGCGCCGCGTCGGCCACCGCGGCCGCCAGGACCGCGGCTGAGTTCGTCACCACGCTGCTCAAGCGGCGGCTGTTCTCCTCGCCCAAGGCGTTCGCCGAGACGATGGATGTGCACCTGGCGACCATGGCGGCCGGACAGGAGCCGGCGGCCGCTCCGGGCAGCCTGCCGGTGCTCATCGACCGGGTGGCAGAGGCAGGCGACGATGACGACGCCGGCGGCGCGCGGTATCACCAGGCCGAGACGGATGCCTTGGCCGCCGCCCGCCGCGCCGGACCACCGCTGAGCGCAGCGGAGAAGGCAACCCTGGACGAGCTGCGGGCCTGGGCGCGCACCGCGCAGGACCGCCCGGACAGCAAGTTCGACGCATTCCTGGCTCACCTGCGGCCCATCGTCGCGCCCGCGACCGAGTCCGCCGAGCGGATCATCGTGTTCACCGAGTACCGCGACACCCAGCGCTGGCTGCACGAGCGGCTGGTCGCCGCCGGCTACCGGCCCGAGCAGCTCGCGCTGCTCTACGGCGGCCAGGAGCTGGACGAGCGCGAGCACATCAAGAACGTCTTCACCGAGGACCCGGCGCTGCACCCGGTCCGGGTGCTGCTGGCCACCGACGCCGCCAGCGAGGGCATCAACCTGCAGCGGTACTGCCACCGGGTGCTGCACTGGGAGATCCCGTGGAACCCCAACCGGCTGGAGCAGCGCAACGGCCGGGTCGACCGGCACGGCCAGCCATCGCCGGTGGTGCTGGTGCACCACTTCGTACCGGCCGGCTGGCGCGAGGCCGACTTCACCGAGGGCTCGCTGGCGGACGAGCTGGCGTTCCTGCAGGTCGCGGTGCGCAAGGTGCACGCCATCCGGGAGGATCTCGGCAGCGCTGGCGAGGTGATCGCCGCGCAGATCGAGCACAAGATGGCCGGCCGCCGCGCCGACTGGAGCGGCGCCGACGTCGAGATCGCCAGCCGGGCCCGCAAGGCCCGGCTCAAGATCGACCGTGACCTGGCCCGCGACCTGCAGAAGCTCACCGGCGAGCTGGCGGGCAGCCGGGCCCGGCTGAACCTGCACCCGCACACCGTGCGCCGCCTGGTCTCCACTGCGCTGCGCCTGGCGCACAACCAGGATTTGCACCCGTCGGCCCCGCCACCGGGCCTTGACGGCCAGGTGTACCGGCTGCCGCAGCTGCCCGGCGCCTGGGCGGCCGCCCGCAACGACGGCCTGCACCACCCGGTGACCGGGGCCGAGCGGCCGGTGAGCTTCGACCAGGACGCCGCCGGCGGCCGCACCGACGTCGTGCTGCTGCACCTGGGCCACCGCCTGGTCCAGATGTGCATGCGGTTGCTGCGCGCGGAGCTGTGGGCGCAGGCCCGCGGCGGCCCCGCGGCAGCGGCCAAGCTGCGCCGGATCACCGCGCGCATCGTGCCCGGCGACCAGCTGCGGCTGCCGGCGGTCGTCGGGCACGGCCGGGTCGTGGTGACCGGCGCCGACGGTGCCCGGCTGCACGAGGAGATCGTTTCCGCCGGGGGCCTGGTCGAGCACGGTCGCTTCGCGTTGCTGCGCCGGGTGGATGAGGTGGACGGGCTGCTCGCGGCCGCGTCCGACGAGCCGGCGCAGGCCATGGCCGAGACCCTGGCCGGGCTGTGGCCGGTGCTCGCCGAGCCGCTGGCCAGAGCGCTGAACACGCGCGCCGAGCAGCGGCTGCGCTCGATGCGGGCGCTGCTGCGCGACCGTTGCGAGCAGGAGGTGGCCGCCGTCACCACTGTGCTGGCCGAGCTTGAGCGCTCGATCGGTGCCGCCCTCGGCGAGGCCGACCGGTGGCAGCAGCCGAGCCTGTTCGACCTCGACGAGGGGGAGCGGCAGCAGCTGCGCGCCGACCACGACGCGCTGACCGCGCGGCTGCGCGCCATCCCCGAACAGCGTGAGACCGAGATCGCCGCGCTGCGCCGCCGCTACGCCGAACCCACCACGCGCTGGTTCCCGGTGGCGGTGACGCTGCTGGTGCCGGCCGCCATCGCCCGCGAGGCGGCCCGCGCGGCAGCACTGCGGCAGGCTCAGGGGGCTGCGCGATGACCGCGGCACAGCAGCAGAAGCGGCGCCGCACGCCACCCAGCGCGGCCGAGCAGCACGCCGACTGGCTCGCACTGCTCGCGCCGGACGGGCCGTTCCTCACGCTGCCCGTGCTCACCGAGATACTGCCGGCCGGCTTGGAGGCGCTGCCGCAGCCGCTGCGGGAACGCACCCGGCAGGCGTGGGCCGAGTTCGACGCCGACCCGGCGACGCTCGGCGCGCCGTGGGTCGACTTCGTGCTCGGCGAGCTGCTGCGCTACACCCCGTCGGTGCTGCGCGACACCGCGCTGGCCGACGCGGGGCTCGCCGGGCCGCTGCGGCCGGACCAGGTCGTGTTTGGGCCCGACCCGGGCGGTGGCCGGGCCAGCCGGCTGCACGTCTACCGCCGGCCAACGGGCACCCGGCTGGCCGAGCTGACGGCGCTGGCCGAGGACGCCGCCCGGGTCGGCCGGGACAGTGCCGTGCCGCTGGCGCTGGTGACCGACGGCCGGTTCTGGCTGCTCGTCCACGCCGTGCGCGGCGGGCCGACCAGCACGGCGACCTTTGACGCCGACCTGTGGCCGGAGGAACCGATCCTGCTGCGCGCGTTCGCCACCCTGCTCGGCGCCACCCGGGTACTGCCGCCGCCGAAGCGCGCCGACGGCACCGCCGCGGAGAGCCTCGCCGCGCTGTTCGCCCGCACCGCCGACGCCCAGTCCCAGATCACCACCACGCTCGGCAACCAGGTGCGGCAGGCCGTCGAGCTGTTCGTCGCCGAGCTGGCCCGGCTCGACCGCGAGTCCGCGGGCGCGCTGCTGGCCGGCGTCGCGGACCGCGAGCTCTACCGCGGCTCCCTGACCACCCTGCTGCGCCTGGTGTTCCTGCTCTACGCCGAGCAGCGCGACCTGCTGCCGGCCGGCGACCCGGTGTATGCCGATGGCTACGCGGTCACCACGCTGTACCGGCAGCTCACCGAGGCCCGCGACCGGTACGGCGACGAGGTCGGCGACCGGCGCAGCGCCGCCTGGCTCCGGGTGCTCGCCACGTTCGGCGCCGTGCACGGCGGCTGCGAGCACCCCGACCTGCGCATCCCGGCGCACGGCGGGTCGTTGTTCGACCCGGCACGCTACCCGTGGCTGGCCCGCGCCGCCGTCACCGACCGGGTGGTGCACGAGATCCTCGACGCGCTGCTCGTGCTCAAGGACCGCCGGGGCAAGGGCGCCGAGCGCCTCAGCTACACCGGCCTGGACGTCGAGCAGATCGGCCACGTCTACGAGGGCCTGCTGGAGTACTCCTGCCTGCGGGTCGCCGAGCCGTACCTGGGCCTGATCGGCAAGAACGAGCCCGAGCTGGCGCTGGCCCGCGTCGAGCAACAGGACGACCTGGCCGGATGGCTGGCTGACACGTGCGACCTGACCGCCAAGCGGGTCGAGAAGGCGCTCGCCGCCGCCCCCGGGCCGGTCGAGGCGGCCGCGCTGCACGCCGCCTGCGACAACGACGGAGCGCTCGCCGACCGGGTCCGGCCGTACTGGGGCCTGCTGCGCACCGACCTGCGCGGCCTGCCGGCCGTGTTCCCGGCCGGGTCGGTGCTCTTCACCCGCGTCGGCGACCGCCGCACCACCGGCACCCATTACACTCCTCGCGCGCTCGCCGAGGAGGTTGTCGAACACACCCTGGCGCCGCTGTGCTACGTGCGTGCGGAACCCGGCGTGCACCGGCGCCGCACCGCGGATGAGCTGCTGCGCCTGAAGGTGTGCGACCCGACCATGGGATCGGGCGCGTTCCTCGTCGCCGCCTGCCGCTTCCTGGCCGAGCGCGTCGGGCAGGCCTGGCAGCTCGACGGCCTGCCCGACGGCGTCAGCGGCACCGCAGAGGACGTCCGGCTGGCCGCCATGCGGCTGGTGGCGGCCCGCTGCATCTACGGCGTCGACCGCGACGACATGGCCGTCGAGCTGGCCAAGCTCTCGCTGTGGCTGGTCACCCTCGCCAAGGGCAAGCCGTTCGGCTTCGTCGACCACGCCCTGCGCTGCGGCGACTCGCTGATCGGCGTGCGCACCGAGCGCCAGATCGAACGCCTGCACCTGGACCCGGACGGCATCGGCTGGACGGCCACCGGCCGCCTCGACGGCCACATCGACGAGCACATCGGCCCGGTGCTGGCCGAGGCCGCCGAGCTGCGCCGGCGCATCGAGGACCACCCCGCCGACGACATCGAGGACATCAGGGCCAAGGCAGCCCTGCTGCGCCGCGCCGAGGAGCAGACCGCCCGGCTGCGCCTGGTGGCCGACGGCGTGGTCGGCGCCGCGCTGAGCACCGCCGGCGAGGCCGAGTCCCGCTACCGCGACCGCCTCAACGGCATCTCCACCGAGGCCGGCGACTACCTGCAACGCCGCGCCGGCTCGCCCGTCGAGGCCCGGCTGCGCAGCCTGGTCGAAGGCTGGCTCGGCCGCAACCGCTCGATGCCGATCCGCCCCTTCCATTGGCCCCTGGAGTTCCCCGAGGTCATGCGCGGCGGCGGCTTCGACGCCGTGGTCGGCAACCCCCCGTTCATCGGCGGCAAGCGCGTCAGCGGCGCCCTCGGCGTGGACGTCCGCGAATACCTCAAGCAGCGCGTCGCCAACGACAAGCCCGGCAACGCCGACCTGTGCTCCTACTTCCTGCTGCGCGACCTGGACATCGTCGAGGGCGGCCGGGTCGGCATCATCGCCACCAACACCATCGCCCAGGGCGACACCCGCGAGGTCGGCCTCGACCAGGCCGTCGAGCACGGCTGGCAGGTCTACCGGGCCGTCAAGTCTCAACCCTGGCCCGGCACCGCGTCTCTGGAAGTCTCCCTGCTCTGGGTCGGCCAAACCCAGGAAGGCGAGGTCTTCCACCTCGACGGCCATCCGGTGCCCGGCATCTCTGCGTCGCTTGACCCCAAGTCACGTGTTACCGGTAACCCGCACCGGCTGGTAGCCAATGCGGGAAAGTCATTCCAAGGATGCATTGTATTAGGACAAGGTTTTGTTCTCGAAACCACCCGGGCACGAGAACTGATCGATCGTAGGCCGCGGAACAAGGACGTTCTGTTCCCTTACCTGAATGGTGAGGACCTGAACTCCCGGCCAGACTGCTCCGCGTCCCGTTGGGTGATCGACTTCAATGACTGGCCCCTTGAGCGGGCGAGATCCTATCCAGAGGTTTTTGCTATCGTCGATCGCCTCGTACGGCCAGAGCGTCAGCGTACGAAGCCCGACGGTAGCTTCGTCCTGCGCCGGCCGCTTCCTGATCGCTGGTGGCAATACGCCGACAAGCGGCCGGCACTACGAAACACCGTAGCTAACCTGAACCGCGTACTAGCAATCGCGCTGGTCAGCAAGACTGGGTTGCCTGTATGGGCACCTACCGGCCAGGTATTCTCGCATGCGTTGGGCATCTTTGCCACCGATCGGAATGCTCACCTGACATTGCTCTCAAGTAACATGCACTTTGTGTGGTGGACTACCAAGGGGCAGTCAACGCTGCGGACAGATACACGGTACACGCCGTCGGATGGGTTTGAGACGTTTCCGCAGCCGGAGTTGACGGCGCGGATGGATCGGGTGGGGAAGGAGCTGCACGAGTTCCGGCGGTCGGTGATGTTGGATCGGCAGCTCGGGCTGACCAAGCTGTACAACCTGGTGCACGACCAGGCGCACCGCAGCGGCGATGTGAAGCGGTTGCGGCAGATCCACACCGAGGTCGACTACGCGGTCGCCGAGGCGTACGGCTGGGCCGATCTCGAGCTGGGGCACGGCTTCCACGACACCCGCCAGGGGCGCCGGTTCACGATCGAGCCGGCGGTGCAGACCGAGATCCTCGATCGCCTGCTCGAGCTCAATTTTGCCCGGTACGAGGACGAGGTGCGCCGGGGCCTGCACCGCAAGGCCGGCAAGCGCCAGGCGACCACGAGATCGGCGAACACCGTGCCATCCATTGCCGGCGAACGGGCGGCCACCGACGGCACCTTGTTCTGAGAGTGAGCCATTGCCGTCATGAGTGCGGGCCGGAGTGGCGGAGGAGCCCGGGGAGTTCTGGTGCGCCGACGAGTGCCAGCGGGTAGGCCGGCAGGCCGGCCAGGGCGTCGAGCAGGAACTCGACGACAGGAGCGGTAAGCCGCACCGCTGCAGGGGACGCGGCGTGGACGTGCAGCCAGGCGTCGTTCCGATCGCGGCCGGCGATGACGCATTCCGGATAGGACATCGCGGTGTTCCGGCGAAGCGATCGGTACAGCGCCGCCGTTTCGGTGGCGGGATCGTCGGGGCGTTCTGTGAGCTCGCTCAGGGCGCCGAGCAGGAACTCGACGACCGGGGGGTGCAGCCGCAGCACGATCGGCGTCGGTGTGTGGACGTACAGCCAGGCCGTTCGGTGGTTCGGGCCGGCGACGACGCAGGTCGGGTTCGAATAGGTCTTGAGCATCAGCCGGTACACCGGCAATGCGCTGACGGCGGACCGCCTGGACATCGGCCTGTGCACCACCCATTCGGCTCGTTGAGATGTAACGGCGGCCAGCGTGCCGGCCGTTCGGCGTGGTAGTCCAGTGCGGCTCGCGATCGTGTGGCATTACGCGGTGCGGTGGACGCGCGGCGCTGGCCGTTCGTAAGCTGGCCGGCGGGAGAGATTCTGGGGGTGTGACCAATGGGCGCGCTCGATCCGATTCGTATCGATCCGGCGTTCTGGGTGCGCGCCGAGGTGGCGGATGCGCTGGATCGGCGCGATCTCGCCGTGCTGTTCCGGCTGCTACGCCGGTATGCCGGCGCCAGCCAGCACCGGATCGGTACCGCGGTCGGCCTGCAGCAGGGCACCGTGTCGGCCGTCATGCGCGGCGACCGCGTCGTCACCAGTATTGAGGTGCTGGAACGCATCGCCGATGGGCTGGGCATGCCGGATGGCGCGCGCCTGCGGCTCGGCCTGGCCCCGAAGGAGGAGCACATGCGCCGCCGCACCGCGCTGGGCATCGGCCTGGCCGCCGCGATCAGCCCGTCGACGCTCACCACTGTCCTGCGCGAGTCCGCCGCCGAGGCGGTCGAGCTCACCCGCCACCGCGGCGCCTCGGCGGTCGGCGCCGGCACCCTGGACCACCTGAGCACCGTGGTCGCCGGCATCGACCGGGCCTACCCGTGGCAGCCGGCCACCGAGCTGTTCCCGCTGGCCCGCGCCTACCGCCTGTACGTCGAGCGGCTCCTCGACGGCCGGCACACCCTCGCCGAGGCCCGCGAACTGTACGTGCACGGCGCCTACCTCTCCCACCTGCTGTCCGACCTCGCGTACAACCTCGGCTCCACGGTCGCGGCCAGGGCCTACGCGATCGACAGTCACCAGCTCGCCGACCAGGCCGGCCACGGCGAGCTGTGCGCCTGGGCCGCCGACTCGCTCGCCGTCGCCGCCATGCAAACCGACCCGGGCGAGGCCGCGGGCGCGGCCATCAAGGGGTTACGCCGGGTACCCCGCCGCCACCCGCTGGCCGCCCGGCTGCACGCCCGCGCCGCCGAGGCCCACGCCCGCCTCGGCGATCTCCCCGCCTGCACCGGCGCGCTGGCCAAGGCGCACAGCACCTGCGGGCGGCTGCCGGCCGAGATGCCCAGCCGCTTCGGCACCGACACCGCCGAGCACACCGTCCACAGCGTCGCCACCTACGCCGCCGGCTGCCACGTCGCCCTGCAGGACTGGAAGGCAGCGGAACGCGACGCCCGAACCGGGCTCGGCGTAGCCCGCTGGTCCCCCGGCCGCGGCGCCCGCGCACACCTCGACCTGGCCCTCGCACTGGCCAACCTCGGCTCGCCCGAGGAAGCCGCCGGGCACGGCAACCAAGCCATCACCCTTCACCGGGAGACCTGGCTGTTGGGGCAGCGCGCAGCGAAGCTGAACACCGCACTCCTCGCCCGCTACCCCAAGCTGCCGGCCGTCCAGGAGTTCCACCACAGATACCGCCAGCTCACTACCCAACCCACCCCGACCTGAGCCGCGTCTGACGGTCAGCATCGGTAGAATGGGAAGTCAGCGCCGTCTAACAGAGGAGGTCACGACGTGGCACGTTCGGACCTCATTCTGGACTTGGTCGAGGCTGAGCGGCGCGGTGACCGCGACCGCTTCAGAGTCCTGGTCGAGGCAATCATCGCCGAAGAGCGCGCCAACCAGCATCACCTCTTGGCCGATCGCCTTTCCGAGATCATCATGACCACCGGTCAAGGCAAGGTAAGGGACGATCGCGCTGCTGCGGTGCATGATCTTGTCCGGGAGGTGGTTCCGCGGCGACGCCTCGATGAACTTGAGCTTGAACCGGCCACGCGGCGCGTCTTCGCTGAGCTCATCGAGGAACAGAAGCGGTCTGAGCTTCTGCGCAGCTACGGTATCGAGCCGCGAAACCGTCTGGTGTTGTCCGGCTCTCCGGGAAACGGAAAGACGAGTGTCGCGGAAGCAATCGCGACCGAACTGATGCTGCCGTTCTACGTCATCCGCTACGAGGGCGTGGTCTCCAGCTTCCTCGGGGAGACCGCGGCACGGCTCGACAACGCATTCGAGTTCGTCAGAAGTCGCAGGTGCGTCCTGTTCTTCGACGAGCTCGACACGATCGCTAAGGAGCGGTCGGACGAGCATGAGACCGGCGAAATCAAGCGCGTCGTGTCCACCCTGCTTCTCCAGATTGACCGGCTCCCACCACACGTGATCCTGGTGGGCGCCACCAACCACGGCGAGTTGCTCGACCGCGCCGCGTGGCGCCGGTTCCAGGTCCGTGCCGAGCTGCACTCGCCCAGCCGCTCACAATCCACCCGATACCTGGAGAAGCTTGCGGCACGCTTGGGTGGCGACCTTGGCTTTGCGCCTCGCACCCTCGCCGACAGGCTGGCCGGCGCAAGCTTCGCCGAGCTTGAAGAGTTTGCGCTCGACGTCCGCCGCCGCGCCGTGCTTGAGCTTCCCGACGCAAACCTGCGCCGTATCGTCCAAGAAAGGCTAGAGAACTGGCGCACTCAGGCAACGGAATGACGGGGGAGCGCCGCCCACTGCTGGCGCTGGGAGCGCCTAAAGTCGGCCAGCGGTCCAGGCAGCCACGCAGGGCTCTGCCCAAGTTGTCCACGCCGAGTGCGGCGAGGCAAGGTGAGAAGCTCTCATCTCAGTTCCGGGCCCTGGTCGAAGCTTTTGAGAACGAACGGGCTCGACTGTCTGCTGGGCAGGTCAACGAGGTTGACCCGGAGCTTGTCCTCGTCTTCGATCTTGCTGGGACAATCAAGGACTTCAGTAACGCGATCAACAAGATGGATGGCCTGGAGTTCCTCTTCGAGTTTCTCGATGAGGAATCCGAGCCCGATGACGATTTCCATATGAGCAGCCGCGAGGATGGCAGAACCAGCGACACGGTGCAGCACTCGCTGTATCTTGTGATGTCGAACGCGGAGGCGGCCTCTCAGCTTGTGCGGCTGTTCGAGCAGTGGCAAGCCGACCAGTCGATGGTCTTCCAGCGGGGTCTCGCCAAGTTCCGCTCCGCGTTCGAGCAACTGCGAGCCATCCGCCGATGGAGCGCCGCCGACCGCATCCGCGACACAGGCCTCATCGAGATCTGGCACGAGCGACTCGCTACCGCCGGCCAGTCGATCAGCTCTGTGTTGGTCGAGATTGAGCTGTGGTATCGGCGCGAGGCCGTAGCTCGGGCCGCCGCCGAAACACACCTGGAAACGACTGTTCGGGCCGCCGGCGGCGAGATCAAGGGCCGTGCGCAGATCGGGGAGATTGCCTACCAAGCGCTCCTGGTTGACCTCCCGATCCAGCAGGTGCAGACCGTGCTTCGGGACGGTGCGAAGGCAATCCAACTGCTGAACACCGACGAGATCATGTTCGTCAGCCCCTATACGCCGATGTCCGTCGAAGCCCCAATGCTGGATCCGACCGCGGCCGTACGCATGCCGGTCACCTCACGTGTAGGAGGGCAACCGCGGGTCGCGCTGCTGGACGGACTGCCGTTCGTCAATCACGACCTCCTCGCCGGCCGGTTGACCGTTGATGACCCCGACGGGCTCGGAACAGACTATCCCGTCGCATCCAGGCACCACGGCACGTCAATGGCGTCGCTGATTATCCATGGAGATCTGTCGGCCCCGGGTGAACCGTTGGATCGTCCGCTGTACGTGCGACCCATCATGCGGCCCCACGTGTTCCTTACGGGTCACGAGCAGGTCGTTGATGACAAGCTCCTGACCGACCTCCTTCACCGCGCAATCCGCCGAATGATCGAGGGGGAGGGGCGCGGACCGGCCGCACCAAGCGTCAGGATCGTCAACCTCTCGATCGGCGCCGAGTCGCGGGCGCTCGTGCGGCGCATGAGCCCGCTCGGTCGACTCCTGGACTGGCTGGCCATCAAATACAACCTGCTCTTCATCGTCAGCGCCGGCAACCACCGCCGCACCATTGTGATACCGGCAGTCGCCGCAGCCGACGTGGGCCGTGCCGGGAAAGAGGCTCTGCGAGCTGCGCATAGCACAAGCCGATTACGTGGCATTCTGCCGCCGGGCGATGCGCTCAATGCCCTGACGGTGGGGGCAACTCATGCCGATGCTGCGAGCGACGTCGAGATGCCTGACACGGTGTGGGACATCGTTAAGCCTGGGCTCCCGGCGCTGTATGGAGCGGTCGGCCCTGGAGTAGGTAGGTCTATCAAGCCTGATCTCCACCACACCGGAGGTCGTGCGCTGTACAACCGCCCAGTCGTGATGCTTGGTGCCGACGCCGTCGAACTCCAGCTCGCACGTACCGCTGCCACTGGGCCAGGGACCCAGGTGGCCGCGCCGGGCCGAGACGGAGTGACGAACATGACTGCCTTCACGCACGGCTCCAGCAACGCCACAGCGCTCGTCACACGCGAAGCCAGTCGAATCTTCGACCTCCTGGAAGCGGGCGCCGATGACCGCGCTGATATTCCATTCCCTGACGCGCTTTTCCACCCTGTTCTCGCCAAGGCTTTGCTCGTACATGCGAGCAGCTGGGGCGAGACCGCCAACGATCTCCGGCAGGTCTTGAACCTAGATCCTCAGCGCGCAAGGAGGGAGCTCACGGCGCTGCTCGGATATGGGAAGCTGGACATCGACCGACTTGGCACTGCGGCGACGAACCGGGCCACCCTGATCGCAGGCGACCTCATCGGCCGCGAGCAGCGCCATACTTACACCGTCCCGCTGCCGATATCGCTCCGCTCCAAGGCCGAATGGCATCGGTTTACCGTCACTCTTGCCTACATGGCGCCGACCGTCGGCCGGCTGACAAGGTACCGAGGCGCAAGGGTCTTCTTTGAGAAGCTTGACGATGGCGCTACGGGTGGCTCGCGCATTGAAGTCGATCACAACGCGGTCCGTCGTGGAAGTGTCCAGCACGAGATCATCGACGGCACACGCGCGATGGTTTTCGCCGACGACGGCTCATTATCGATTCACGTCGAGTGCATGGACGACGCACAGCGACTCAAGGCCGGAGTGACGATTCGATACGGACTGGTGGTCTCCGTCGAGGCCTCAGTCGTCACCTCAACGACAATTCACGACGAAATCCGACTTCGTCTCCGCGCCCAAGCTCGGGCTCAGGCGCGTCCAAGACTACAGCCGTGACCGCTGACTGGAAGCGAGTGCTAATGCGTCGTAGGTGGCAGGATGTTCGAGCCGAGTCTGGACTCAACAAGGATAGGGTGAACGCTCATCAGGGGCGCATGCTTGCCGAGGTTCGTGCTCATCGTCTTGCTGAGGACTCCGGGATTTCCACCACCAAGGCGCCGGATCGCCGAAGACGGCTTGGTGTTGTCGCAGTTCTGGCCGGACGCGCCGCCGCGCGCATGGCAGTGGAACACGGTCGGCCGGTCATCCTGGCCGAGCAGGAGGTGTCCGGTACCGAGTAATGTTCCGGTGCTGGACAGCGAGGTCGACGCGCTGCTCAGCGAGTTGGCGGGATCGACTCTGTGAACCGCGCAGCCCGGGTCGCTGCGCTACGCGATCAGGTTGTCGCAGTAGCCGGCGCCCCACCTGCAGTACCGCCGGCTCGCCAGCCGGGCCGCCATGAACTGGTGCCTTATCCGTAGGCCTCGCTGCGGTGCGAGATTTTGACGACCTCGACAACGACGTCGAGGTCGAGAATCCGGTAGATCACCCGATACTGGCCTCGGCGTGCCGAGTAAAAGCCCTCGAGCCGAAAACGCAACGGCTTGCCCACCTGATGGGGGTTGTCCAGCAACGGGCCGTTGACGAACTCCCACACGGCGGCCGCGACCTGCTCAGGCAACGTTTCCGACAGGGCACGCCGGGCGGCACTGGACAGGCGCAGCCCGTACCTCACGCCGCCCCGCGGCCCAGTCGACGCGCCATGATGGCGGCCATCTCCTCGCCGGTGGTCAGCTGCCCGGTGCCCGCCTCCGCGTCACCGATGGCGGCCATCGCGTCCGGATCCGAGAGGATTTCGAGGGTCTCGATCAGGCTCTCCAGATCCTGCGGCGCGATCAGGACGGCCGCCGGCCGGCCGTTCTTGGTAATCAGCACCCGCTCCCAGGTGCCCTGTACGGCAGCGACCAACTCGCTCAGCCGGTTCTTGGCATCAGCCAAGGAAGTCGTCTCCATGGCTAGTATTCTAGCCAGACTGTCCTCCGTGCACTATGGCGTCGTCGCTAGGTGGGTCCGCCGTCGCTGGTGACGTGGCTGTCGGTGCTGCGTCCTAGGCTGCCGGCGTGGCGATGACGAGCGGCGCGACCGACGAAACCGTGCTCGGCGTGCCCGATGCGAGCGCGATCCGGGACGAGCTGCAGCGGTTGGTGCTGGCCGACCTGCTCGGGCCGTTGGGTGGGGAGCACGAGGAGTTCCAGCGCGAGGATCCGCTGGACCGCTACCCACTCGGCAGGCTGGCGCCGCGCGGCGCGGTGGTCGAGCCGGACCTGCAGGACGACCTGGCGCCAGCCGACGTGGGCGAGCCGAGCGAGGGGGAGCAGGAGCCCAGCGCGCCGAACACGCCGAGCCTTGCGCTGTCGTCGATCGGCTTCACCACGACCGTGGACGGGCGGGTCGGTGATCTGCGGGTGACCGCGAAGTGGGGCCGTTACGAGCGGGCGACTGTGGAGACGGAGGGCTCGGGCCCGGACCGGGTGTGGCGGCGGGTGCCCATGGGCGGCACCGTGACCGTGCCGCTGGTGGCTGGTGAGCTCGCCGCGCAGGCGCCGTCGCCGGACCAGCGTGAGGTGGTCGTGCGGGGGCGGGCCCGCCGGCACGGCGACAACTGGCTGGTGTCGCTGTTCCTGGAGAACCAGCAGGCGCAGCCGGCGAGCCGGGCGGCGGCGAGCTGGCTGTTCCAGGCGGAGCTGTCGGCTGCGGCGGCCGGTGCGGAGGAGGTGTTCCTGCCGCGGCCGGACCGGCCCTCCGGCGGCGACGAATCCGACCGGGCCGAGCAGCGGCGGCTGGCCATGCTGTACCGGTTCGAGCCCGAGTTCGCGGTCGGCCATGGGGCGGCAGTGCACGCCGAGCGGCGCAGCGGCACGGCGGTGGCGGCCTTCCGGGTGAGCACCAGGACGGTGCCAGAGCACGAGATCCCGGCGGTCGACGTGCCGGGCGTCGACACCGACCCGGACCTGCCGGAGCTGGCGGAGGTGGAGCTGGACATGGCCGTGCTCGGCGCGCTGGCGGACGGCCAGCCGCAGCCGCTGCTGGCGGTGTTGCGGCCGCTGGTCACCGGCTACCGGAGCTGGGTCGAGGCGCGCGCCGCCGAGGCCGGGCAGCCGCAGCGGATGCTCGGCGGCTTCGCCGAGCAGGCCGCCCAGTCGCTGGCCGCGGCGCGGCGGGCCGCCGACCGGGTGGCGGCCGGCATCGAGCTGCTCGGCACCGACCCGGTGGCCCGCCGGGCGTTCGGGTTCGCGAACCGGGCGATGGCGATGCAGCGGGTGCACACCATGGTCGCGGCCGCGCGGCGCGTCGATCCGAGCCGGCCGCTCGACGACGTGGCGCGCGAGCTGGACCGGCCGGCCAACCACCGCTGGCGGCCGTTCCAGCTCGCGTTCATCCTGCTGAACCTGCCGGCGCTGGCCGACCCACGGCACCCGGAGCGGGCCGACGACCCGGAGCGCGCCATCGCCGACCTGCTGTGGTTTCCCACCGGCGGCGGCAAGACCGAGGCCTATCTCGGGCTCACCGCGTTCACCCTGGCCGCCCGCCGGCTGCAGCCGGTGCACGCCGGCCTGCGGGCCGACGCCGGGGTAGGGGTGCTGATGCGGTACACGCTGCGGCTGCTGACCATCCAGCAGTTCGAGCGCGCCGCGACGCTGATCTGCGCGGCCGAGGTGCTGCGCCGCGCCGACGAGCGCACCTGGGGCGCGACGCCGTTCCGGCTCGGCCTGTGGGTCGGCGGCCGGGTGACGCCCAACCGCACCGAGGACGCCGAGGAGTGGCTGCGGGAGGTGCGCCGCTCGACCGGCCGGCCGTCCCGCGGGCAGGGCTCGCCGCACCAGCTCACCACCTGCCCGTGGTGCGGGACGCCGATCGACCGTGGCCGCGACGTCGAGGTCGACCTGCGGGTCTTCCGCCGCACCTACATCGTCTGCCCTGAGCCGTTCTGCCCGTTCGGCACGATCTCCGGGCCGGACGACCCGGAGCTGCGGGGGTTGCCGGTGCTCGTGGTGGACGAGGAGATCTACCGGCACCCGCCGTCGCTGCTGATCGGCACGGTGGACAAGTTCGCCCAGCTGCCATGGAAGGGGGAGACGGCCACCCTGTTCGGCCGGGTCAGCACCCGCTGCGAGCGGCACGGCCTGCTGGTCGAGGACATCGAGCACGCCGAGTGGGAGCGTCCGCAGCACCAGGCCGCCGGGAACGCACCGGTGGCCAGAACCGTTGGTGCGCGGCCGATCCGGCCGCCCGACCTGATCATCCAGGACGAGCTGCACCTGATCTCCGGCCCCCTTGGCTCGCTGGTGGGCCTGTATGAGACCGCGGTCGACCGGCTGTCCTCATGGGAGCTGGACGACGGGCGGTTCGTGCGTCCGAAGGTGATCGCCTCCACGGCCACCGTGCGCCGCGCCAACCGGCAGATCCGCGCCCTGTTCCACCGGCGCACCGAGGTGTTCCCGCCGCCGGGGCTGTGCGTCGACGACAGCTACTTCGCCCGGCAGCGGCCGGTGACAGACCGGCCGGGCCGCCGCTACGTCGGGATCTGCGCGCACGGCATCCGGATCAAGTCCACGCTGATCCGGGTGTATGTGTCCGTGCTCGGCGCCGCCCAGAAGCTGCACGAGAAGTACGGCCGCAACGAGGTGACCGACCCATACATGACGCTCGTGGGCTACTTCAACAGCCTGCGCGACCTCGGCGGCATGCGCCGGCTCGTCGAGGACGACGTCTCCACCCGCCTGACCAGGGCCGACGCCCGCGGCCTCGCCCGGCGGTTCGACCCGAAGCTGGAGGAGCTGACCTCGCGCCGGTCCTCCGACCAGATCCGGCCGCTGCTGGACCAGCTCGCCCTCACCTTCACCGGGCGCCGCTCCGGCGGCCTGCGACCGGTCGACGTGCTGCTGGCCACCAACATGATCGCCGTCGGGGTCGACGTCTCCCGCCTCGGCGTCATGGTGGTGGCCAACCAGCCCAAGTCCACCGCCGAGTACATCCAGGCGACCAGCAGGGTCGGCCGGCAGGCCCCCGGGCTGGTGCTCACCGTGCTGAACTGGGCGCGGCCGCGGGACCTGTCGCACTACGAGCGGTTCGAGCACTTCCACGCCACCGTCTACCGGCACGTCGAGGCGCTCTCGGTGACGCCGTTCGCCGACCGGGCGATCGACCGCGGGCTGACCGGGGTGCTGGTGTCGCTGGTGCGCGAGCTGGAGCGGGCCTACAACGGCAACCTGCGGGCCCAGGACTTCGACCGCAACTCGCCGCTGGCCGACCATGTGGTGCGGTTCCTGACCCGGCGCGCCGCGTTCGACGGGGAGCGGCGCGTTCGCCGCCGGATCGAGGAGGAGCTGGACAACAGGCTCGACATCTGGGCGGCGGAACGTTTCCGGCCGGGGCGCAGGCTGGCCTACGACCGGCCGCGCAACAGCAACGACATCGCCGGCCTGCTGCGGCGGCCCGAGGAGGGCAGGTGGAGCAGGCGGACCTGCCCGACCTCGCTGCGCGAGGTGGAGCCGGGTGTCCCGCTCATGCTGCTGCCGGGGGCCGACCTGGTCGGCGCCGACCCACCGTTCCGGGCGCCGGAGGTGCCCGCCGAGGCGGTGGTCCCGTGACCACGCCGGCCGACCAGCGGCCGCAGCGCGTCGGAGCGCTACGGCCCAACCAGCTGCTGCACACCTACGGCGTGGGTGCCGTCGCCGACCTGCCGAACCTGTCGGTGGTCATGATGGGGCTCGACTACTGGGACCTGCAGCACGCCCACCAGGTCGTCGAGGACCGGCTGCTGGCCGCCGTGCGGGCCCGGCTCGGGCACCAGGTGGAGGCATTGCGCCAACCACCCCGCCAAGCCGAGACCCTGGACGTGTTCGCCGACTGGGCGAAGACCGGCGTCCCAGTCGGCGTGTTCCCGAGCTGGCTGCGGTGCTCCGACACCCGGTGCAACCGCCTGGCAAGAGTGGACTCGGAGCTGTTCACCCTGCTCCCGAACGCCTACCAGCCCGACAAGGTGCGCTACGTCCACTCCTGCCGGGGCAACGGCAACAAGCGCCCCACGGCGGTGCCGGCGCGGTTCGTGCTGGCCTGCGAGGCTGGGCACCTGGACGACTTCCCGTGGCAGTACTTCGTGCACCACGGGCTGGAGCCGGCCAGCGGGCACACGCTCACGCTCACCGAGTCCGGCACCACGGGCGAGGCGGCCAGCGTGTTCGTCTCGTGCGAGTGCGGGCAGCGCCGCGCGATGTCGGATGCGTTCGGCCGGGCTGCCGAGCGGAACCTGCCGCTGTGCCGGGGCCGGCACCCGCATCTCGGCCAGTACGAGCCGTGCGAGAACCCGACCCGGACCATGGCTCTCGGCGCCACGAACAGCTGGTTCGGCATGCAGTTGCGGGCCTTCAGCCTGCCAAGGGCCAGCGAGCCGGTGGAACAGGTGGTCGCCGAATACTGGCGGCAGCTCGAGCTGCTCGCCACGCTGCCGGTCGAGGCGGCCAAGCAGCTCATGCCGACGCAGACCCTGTGGCCGGAGCTGGAACCGTACGGCGTCGATCGCGCCTGGGCGGCGATCCAGAAGCACGCCCGGTCCCTCGCCGAGGGCGACAACGGGGACGCGGCGGACGGCGGGCTCGATCTGCTCGGGCCGGAATGGGCGGCGTTCTCCGGTGGCGCCGAGGTGGACCTGCCTGACTTCACCACCCGTACTGAGCCGCGTCCGGCCGGTACCGAGCGTTGGTTGGCGCGCGTGGTGCTGGTGACCAGGCTCCGCGAGGTGTCCGCGCTGTACGGGTTCACCCGGATCGACGCCCCGGAGTGGGGCGAGCTGACCGGCGAGGACACCCGGCGCGCCCGCCTGTCCGACCGGGAGCCGACCTGGGTGCCGTGCGCCGAGCTGCGCGGTGAGGGCATCTTCCTGCAGTTCTCCGAGGCCCGGATCGCCGAGTGGGAAGGCCAGGCCGCCGTGCTGGAGCGCGAGCGTCGGGTGCTGGTGCCCGCGCACGACCGGTGGCGCGAGCAGCGCCGGCTCAGCCCCGGCAGCTGGCCGGGGCTGCGGTACGTGCTGCTGCACACGTTCGCGCACGCCATGATCCGCGAGCTCGCGCTGGAGTCCGGCTACAGCGCGGCCGGCATTGGCGAACGGATCTACGCCGGGGCGGGGGACCGCCGGATGGCCGGCGTGCTGCTCTACACCGCCGCACCGGACAGCGAGGGAACGCTCGGCGGCCTGGTGTCGCTCGGTAGCCAGCACAGCCTCGGCGCGCTCGTCGAGCGCAGCCTCGAGGCCGCCCGCCTGTGCACCAGCGACCCGCTGTGCGCCGAGCACGACCCGCGGGTGCACGGCCGGCTGTCCGGCGCGGCCTGCCACGCCTGCCTGTTCGCCGCCGAGACGTCCTGCGAGCGCGGCAACCAGTACCTCGACCGGACGCTGCTGGTGGACACGCTCGCCGTGGCCGGCTGCGGCTTCTTCCGGTCGTGACCGGCCGGCTGGCCGCCGAGCTCGCCGTGCTGGCTCGGCGGTTGTCGACCGCGCAGGTGCGCGCCTGGCGGGCCGTCCTGGACGGTGTCACGGCGCCCAGCCAGGCCGTCGAGGCGGCCTTGATCGACGTGCAGGCCGGGCCCGGCACCGCCGGAGCGGCCGGGCACCTGGTGTTCGCGTGGCAACGCTTCGCGCCCACCCTGCCAGGAGCGGCGATCTCGCTCGCCCTGGCCGCCGCCGCCGAGGTGTGCGAGGAAGCCGAACGCCGCCGGCCCAGGCTGGTCGTCAGCGGGCCGACGAGCGCCGCCGCCGCCGTTCGGCTCACCAGCTCGGTGGTCGTCGAGGTCGTGCGGGCCGCCACCGAACGGGTCCTGCTGGTCAGCTTTGCCGCGCACGGCGTCGCAGAGGTGGTCCGCGAGCTGGACCGGGCGCTGGGTCGCGGCGTCCTGGTCGACCTCGTGCTGGAGGAGACCACCGACCGGGGCGGCGCCCTGCTCAGCGGCGCCGGCTCCGGGGCCTTCGACACGCTCGCCGGCCGGGCCCGGGTCTGGCACTGGCCGCCGGAACGGCGCGGCGCCGCAGGCCGGGCCGCCCTGCACGCCAAGGTTGTCACAGCCGATGGCACGGCCGCCCTACTGAGCAGCGCGAACTTCACCGACCGGGGACTCATCGACAACATCGAGGTCGGCTTCCTCGTCCATGATCCGGACATCGTCGGCCAGCTGGAGGCCCACTTCCGGAGCCTCATGCGACCCGAGTCCCACTGCCTGAGCAGGATTCCGTGGGTGGCTGGCTAAAGACTTGTTCCGGTCTCCCAGAGCGCGCTGACCGGCATTGCGCGGCGCCGTTGGAGGTGAGCACGAACGCGATCGGCACGCAGAACGCCGGCAGCGTGTACTTCCAGGTCTGCCACATGGTCCGGATCACGTCGCCGCCGGTGTCCGCCGCCGCGGCGACCGCGGCCAGCGCCGTCGGCGGGGTCACCTCGGAGAGCACGGCGTAGTAGAAGATGAACATGGCCCGCTGGGCGTCGCCGACGCCGAGCGCCGCGCGCCGCGAGCGCCGGGCCGACATCCGCCTGGATGCGAGAGAAAACTCGCGAGTCCCGACTATGCCCGTAAATCTGCCCTTGGACACAAGACGGCTGCCCGAACTAATGGGCTCTGGTCAACCGGTATTGCCCGGCTCGTGTGCGCTACACTTGTGCGTAGTTCCAGTCGGCTTCCCTTGTCCAGAAAGCAACTGGCAAGTGGTAAGCATCGCTGGCTACCCAGACGCCTGTATATGCCTCGTTTTCAATGGGTGGAGCTTGCGGTAGAAAGCGCGAACTAAGGGCTTGTACTACGCAGGACGACGTGTGGCCGGCGTACCGCGTCACAACTATGAATAGATGTCTGTGCGCGAGGCCCGTTTGGGTTAGCTTCTCCTGATTGTCGGTCCTTCTTGGATCGCTGAAAAGATCACTCGCTACCTGTGTCAAAATTTCACCCGTGGCGGCGCACGTGCCGATATTCGTATTTGTAATGATGATCCAGCCGGGGCCTTCGACGGAGTGAGCTGCAATGACTCCGGCCTCGCGGGTACGATGGGCGATTTCAGACTCGTCCCAACCCCGTCGCCAGTCAACTCGATCGATAGCGGCGACTTCGAGATCGCGAAGTAGGGTTTTCACCCGGGGTTGAGCATTTTTGATGTTCAGGCTGGGGCGTAACTGAACGATCCATGTCCTGTGCAGATCCTGCGTCGGTCCTAAGAGCTGTGTGAGTGCTGCACTGAATTTCTTTTGGCGCTCCGGAGTCAACGTCGTCACCTCGACCGCCACACGCGACCCGTCTGTCGTCTGTAGAACGAAATCGACCATCGCGGAGCGCGAGGTATCGTCGCGCTGGACGATATGCCCGCCGTAGACGCTGGCAACTACACGCTCTGCGAACGCTTCCTCGGGTCGTTGGTTCACTCAACCTCTCCTCGGGAAAGGGCGTTGCCTCAGAGCGGGTCACGCAGGCGGGGCGCCGTGGTCGGGTCGTGCGACTACCGACATTCCGACCAGACTTTACGGTACGGGCATGACTGACCAGGCCGTGCTCGGCGTGCCCGATGCGACCGGGATCCGGGACGAGCTGTAGAGGCTGGTGCTGGCCGACCTGCGGGCCGTGACCCGTCCCTCCGTCGGGTCGCAGGTCGCCGCCTTGGCAGCCAGCGTGAGGCGCGAGACCGGGTGTCAGCGAGGTCGTTGAGGGTCCGTCTCAGCGCCGCGACACTGCCCCGCTCACGAGCGGCGAGCCCCTTCTCGGGAATGGTCTTGTCTCACCCGAGGGGATGTGGCAGCCGACCTCGCGGACGGGCGAAGGGCATGGTCCAGCGCGGCCGTGGTCTACCGTTTGGGTGGACGGCTTGCCGTCCTGCGTCGGAAGGAGGGCCGGGCATGAGCGGTTCGAGTGCGCCGCCTGGATCGCGGTACGTCGATCAGCGGCATTACGTGGTCGCTGCGCGGTTGGCCGACCTGCGGGGCCCGGTCCGTGGCGTGGTTGTGCTCGATCGGTGGCTGGACTGGTCCGGTGACAGCACCTACGACCTTGAGGACGCCGGAGATCTTCAGCTGATGTACCAGACCGTGCTGAACCAGGCCACGACGGTCGAGGATCTGTGCCGGTGGCTTGACGGAGGCACGCTACGTCGGTTGTGGCCCAGCCTGTGGCTGCCAGCCCGGCTGCGGGCACTCTGGCAGTCCCGTGTCACCTGGCCTACGCCGCGGTCTCCCATAGTGCGCTGACCGGCATTGCGCGGAACCGTGGGCCGAAGGGCAGGGTTTGGCTTCCGGTGTAGAGCACGACGCCCAGGATGAGATTGTCGCCGAGCCGATCGGCGAGGTGACGCAGGCCACTGAAATCGGCGCCTCGAACCGTGGCCGCCGCCTTCACTTCGATGGCGACGACCTGGCCCCGGCGGTTCTCGAGCACGATGTTGACCTCGACCTTGTCTTTTGTGCGGTAGTGGTAGAGTTCGGCCCGCATTTGCGACCAGGTCAGCTGGCGCGCGATCTCCATTGTGACGAACGACTCGAGCAGCGGGCCCAACAGGCCGTCGGATTGCCGCAGGCTGGCGGCGTCCTGGTCAAGAACGTTCGCCGCAATTCCGGAATCCACGAAGGCGATTTTCGGCGTGGCGACTGCTCGGGAGCTGAGGTTACGCGACCACGCCGGAATCCGCTTGACCAGGAACACCTCATCGAGGAGGCTGAGGTACCTGTTCACCGTCTGCCGCGAGATGCCCAGCTCGCTGCCCATCGTCGCCGGCACGGCCAAGTTCGCGGAACGGCTCGCGAGTAGCCTGATCAAGGCTCGCATCTCGGTGCCGCGTTCGATTTCTGACAGCTGGATGACATCGCGGTTGATCAGATCGGCCAGATAGGAGTCGAAAAAGCGCGCGCGCCGCCGCGGAGCTCGAGCGATGGCCTCTGGGAAGCCGCCCCGGATAACCCGCTCGACATAGCTTGCGCGATCCTCCGACGAGGTGTGACGCAGCTCCGAGCCGTGCTCGAATACGGCGTCCACGAATCCATCGGGCCGGCCGTCGATCTCGCCCTGCGAAAGTGGCCACAGTTCGATGGTTTCCATTCGTCCCGGTAGCGTGTCGGGCAACCCACGCAGGCCGAGCAGCCGCGCCGATCCGGTCAGCAGGAACCTGCCGGGCCGGGGATCGGCATCGACGGTTTCCTTGATGGCCAGCAGCAGCTCGGGTACGCGCTGCACCTCATCGATGACCATCGGGCCGCCGCCGGCGACGAACCCGGTCGGGTCGTGGTGGGCGGATTCGCGGGTAGCCGCGCGGTCGAGGCTGCGCCACTCGGCACCGCGTTCGGTTCTGAGCTGGGCGACGGGTGACCGGCTGGGCCGCGGTGCACCCACGCCGCCGCCGGGCGCCGGCGCCGGTGCGTTGGCGCTGTGAGGTTGTCGTCTCGGTAAGAGGGGCCGCTCGGTGCTAGTCTCGCCCAGCCGAGAGGGGATGAGCCGTGAGTGATCACCGGTCAGGCGAGAACATCGACTCGGGTGCGGATCTCGAGTACGACCTCGCGCACGAGTTCAGCGGCATCGCCACACCGGCGAGCTCGGACACTCAGAAGCACGGAGAGCCGATCGTGACAACCACGCCAGAATACCACGGCGGGGACTATTCCTACGATTTGGCGCATGACATTCCGCGATCGCAGTAGACGTCGATGCGATCGCCGCTGGGCGGTGATTATGTACAGGCCCTGCGGTGCTCAGCGGCATTCGTCGGTGATTGGGGAGATATACCGGGCTGGATTTCGTCGATAACCGCGTTGACGGCACTGACGTTCGCGGCGGTTGCCGCGGTCGCGGCGCACTGTCCGCTGGTCAGCGTATCGGGCTTCTTCCTGGCGAGCAATGGCGCCAACACCGCCGTGGACGAACCTTGGTGCGGCCCTATCATAAGCGATCGCCGGTGGTGACCCGTCGTTGATCACGCACAATTTGGCACAAACGATCGATCGAGAAACCCCGTCGCTCGAGGGCGCCTAACTGGGACGGCGTCCGGCCCGCTCCAGGCCCGGAAGGCCATCGTTGCCGTGTTCGCGGGCCGAGCAGCGGCGGCGGGTCCGGCGGGGTCCGCGGGCCGGCCGGCCCCCCGTGAAGGGTGGGCGTCCCAGGGCTCCTCCGGTGAGCGGTGGGACGCCCACGTTTCGGCGTTGGAGGTAGGCCTGGGGCCGTCCGTTCCCGCTCGGGTGAGGTGTGGGCGTCCCACGGTTCCTCCGGTGAGCGGTGGGACGCCCACGTTTC